>Ga0208947_1001162_pt1 | contig 12137 bp, 14 predicted proteins | sample AOAMet1_04_M0_20_2_FD_188226 | JGI IMG/M metagenome (GOLD analysis project Ga0208947, IMG submission 188226) | Ammonia-oxidizing marine microbial communities from Monterey Bay, California, USA - CAN11_04_M0_20 (SPAdes) | ecosystem: Environmental > Aquatic > Marine > Intertidal zone | place... | reverse complement strand
TCTGGGGTGACATGCTTAAGTTCATGAATAGGCGTTTTAAGAAATGGACCGCCTGAGGCAGTTAGCTGTATTTTTTTGAGTCCATCAATTCCTCCTTGGAGGCATTGGAAGATTGCACTATGCTCAGAGTCCACTGGAATTAACTCGGCACCAGATTTTTTAGCAGCATTTATTAGCAAGTCACCTGCTAGGACTAATGACTCTTTGTTAGCCAACATAACTCTTTTGCCAGTATCTACTGCAGCTAAAGTGGACGCCATTCCTGCGCTACCAACAACCGCAGCCATGACGTAATCAACTTCTTTATGAGAGGCTATCTCTATGAGAGCATTCTCACCAGACAAAACGGTCACCCCTTCGGGTGCTGTTTTTCGTAAACTTTCAGCAGCATCAGGATCAACTAGTACAGCATAAGTCGGCATATGTGTTTTACAAAGTAGCAGCATTTTTTGCCAACTTTTGTTTGCACTTAAGGCAAAGACTTTATATTTATCTGTATGACGTGAAATGACCTCAAGCGTATTGAGGCCGATCGAGCCAGTTGCGCCTAATATAGAAACTTCCTTCATATTAAAAAACTAAACAAAAGAAAAAAGATTGGTGCTGCACAGGTTAGGCTGTCTATTCTGTCAAGAAGCCCCCCATGTCCAGGAAGAATTTTTCCGCTATCCTTTACGTCTGCTATACGCTTAAGTACGCTTTCGAATAAATCACCAAGAATCGAGACCAAAGAAACAATTAGTGATAAAACTGCGAAGTTAAAGTAGTTTTCAAGAGTGGGGTTGTCGATTGTTATCAAAACATATAAAGCACCAACAACAAGAGATAAAATAATTCCACCTAATGCGCCTTCAACGGTTTTTCCAGGACTAACATTAGGACAAAGCTTATTTTTACCAAAAGCATTGCCAGCGAAATAAGCCCCAATATCTGCCGCCCATATCAGAGCAAGGAGCAGCAAAACCAGTGAGGCAGTGTTTTTATGAAGCGCGATTAGTGCTAAAGCCATTGGAACTAAAAAAAACAGCCCGTTAACAAGTTTTATAGATAAGGCCTTATCTAAATACTGGCCATGCCTTGGAAAAGTAAGGGTCCAATATAATGCAATAATCCACCAAAGTGACGAGGCGATTAAAACTGGCCTCAGGAGCGACGGCTCCTCTTTTAAAGAATAAGTTATAGCAATAGCTAGAATGATGAACGCAACTTTTCCAGCTATAGATTTTATTTTTATAAGGCTACAGAATTCCCACGACGCAATTATAAGGATCACTATAAGGGCTCCTACAAATTGGTTTTGATTTGAAACTAAGACTCCCATAATAACTAGAGGGCCTAGAAGTGCAGCAGTTATTAGCCTCTTAATTAGCACTATGTGTCGCCATTTCTTGTGCCAAAGCGTCGATCGCGCGAATGGAAGCTTTCAATGGCAAGATTAAGAGAGACTTCATCAAAGTCAGGCCACAACGTATCGCAGAAGTAGAGCTCGCTATATGCAATATCCCAGAGTAAAAAATTACTTATTCTTACCTCGCCACTCGTACGAATCAATAAATCAGCTCGAGGGTATTTTGCCAAAGAGGTGTATTTCTGAAATAAAGTAGGGTCGATGTCTTGAGGATTAAGCCCGCCAGTCTTGGCTTGTGCAGCAATTTTTTTTGCAGCCTCAGTAATGTCCCATTGTCCGCCGTAATTTGCAGCGATAACAAGGTTGAGACCAGTATTGCCTTGAAGTTGCTCTTGAGCGTCTTCAGCCAAGGATTGAATTTCTGGTGTAAAAACAGAAAGGTCGCCAATAATTTTGAGTTTGATATTGTTGTCTTTGAGTTTTTTGGTTTCGTTTTTAAGTACAGTTAAGAAAAGCTTAAATAGTACGCCAACCTCTTCATCTGAGCGCTTCATATTTTCGCTGCTAAACGCAAAAAGAGTTAAGGTGTTAACGCCTATTTTTGCACAATGCTTGACAATTTTTCGAACACTTTGAACGCCTTTTTGGTGTCCACTAGAGCGAGGAAGGTGTTTTGATTTCGCCCACCGGCCATTGCCATCCATAATAATGGCTATATGTTTTGGTGGGAGCCTTTCGCTCATAAAGGGTATTGTTTTTTTGAAGCCATAGGGCGCAATTATACCTATAGGGCCTTCTAAAACCTAATGTAAAGTCTGGCTACTGTAATTAGCTTATAAGGGTAAACCAGCTTACTAAAAAACAGATATCTTTATGCGGTAAAATTGTTTCATATGAGCTTAGCAAAGAGAATTATTCCATGTCTTGATGTCCGAGATGGGCGTGTTGTAAAAGGCGTTCAATTTGTTGATATTAAAGACGCAGGCGACCCTGTTGAAGTTGCAAAGCGTTATGATATTGAGGGGGCTGATGAGATTACCTTTCTTGACATTACAGCGTCGCACGAGGGTCGAGATACTACTATACACATGGTTGAGAAAATTGCTGAACAGGTCTTTATTCCGCTGACTGTGGGGGGAGGTATTCGTAAAGCTGAGGATGTTCGAGCAATGCTGAAGGCTGGTGCTGATAAGGTGGCTGTTAATTCTGCTGCAATCTTTAATCCTGGACTAATCAACGAGCTTTCTAGAGTTTTTGGATCTCAATGCATTGTTATTGCAATTGACGCTAAACGAGTTTCTAATGACCCAGCAAAATGGGAAATATTTACTCACGGGGGGCGCAAACCAACTGGAATTGATGCTATTGAATGGGCTATAAAAATGACTCAGGGAGACGAAGGCGCAGGCGAGATTTTATTAACTTCAATGGATAGAGATGGAACAAAGGACGGGTTTGATATTGCCCTTACTAGAGCAATATCGGATGCAGTTTCTGTCCCTGTAATTGCATCTGGGGGCGTTGGCAAGTTGTCGCATTTATCCGAAGGCGTGATAGATGGCGGTGCAGATGCAGTTCTAGCTGCAAGCATTTTTCATTTTGGTGAATATACTATAGGAGAGGCTAAAAAATCAATGCATGATAGAGGTATTGAAGTTAGGCTATAGAATATTGAGTTTTGAGGCTCAACAGCGTATCATTACGCAGTTTTGATTCTAGGACTGTAATGACTGTAAAAAAAGAATTTTGGGCGTTATTGGGATTATTTATATTGCCTATTGCTCTTGGCACTCTATTTTTTTATTTAAACCCAAGCTATTTTACTAAAAGCACGGTTAATTACGGGGAGTTGGTTCGCCCTGTAATCGCCACCGATGACTCAGATATTGAAATTGAAGGCGACGCTTCTTTAGATGGCATATGGACCATTGTTTATGTTGCGAGCAGCTGCGATAGTGTCTGTGATAAAGCAGTTGCTGATATAAAGACTATTCGCACCCTTATAAATATGGATATGCGACGAATTCAAAGAATGCTTATTACTAAAGATGGATCATCTCCAAAGATCATTGATGAGAGCTTAATCAAAGCAAAAATTACTAGTGAAAGGCTTACCGAAAACCTCTCTAAGTTTCCTGAAAATGCTATTTATTTAATAGATCCTATAGGCAACTTTATGCTCTATTACAAGCCCCAAGGAATTAATATTAAATTTGTTTTAAAAGATCTTAAGCGGCTTTTAAAGTACTCCAGAATAGGATAAAAAATGACAAGCTCGCCTTCAATTAAAGATCTATTAGCCTTATGTAAATTAAAAGTTGTTTCGCTTATTTTGCTCACCGCTGTTGTTGGAATGCTTTTAGCTGTTCCTTATGTACCTAACCTATTGCTTATTGTCATTGCTTCAATTGGTATTTCTTTGTCTGCGATGTCTGCAGCAGTTTTCAACCATATTATTGATGAAAAAATTGATCTACAAATGTCAAGAACGGATCGTCGACCATTGCCCAAGGGAAAGGTAACTCGTAATCAGGCTCTTGTCTGGGGTTTGTTTTTAGGGCTTGTTGGTATTGCTTTGTTGTTTTTCTTCGTTAATGCGTTGACCGCAGTTTTAACATTCTTGTCGCTTATTGGTTATGCGGTTTTTTATACGATGTATTTAAAACATGCAACGCCACAAAATATCGTTATTGGTGGCGCTGCTGGTGCTGCACCGCCGGTTCTTGGGTGGACCTCGGTTGCCGGTTCTCAAGGCATCGAATATGCGCTTTTACTTTTTTTAATCGTATTTATTTGGACACCACCACATTTTTGGGCTTTGGCTATTCATAGGCGAGATGAATACAAAAAAGCGCAAGTGCCTATGTTGCCAGTCACCCACGGCCTTGAGTTTACCAGGGTACAAATTCTCTTATACACTGTGCTATTGTTTCTCGTTACGCTCCTTCCTTACCTAACTGGAATGAGTGGAGTTATTTACCTAATTTCCGCAGCCACTTTGGGCGCTCTTTTCTTAGGCTACTCCGTTAAGATTTTTCTAGAGCCGGACAACCCAAGGATTGCATTTAAAACCTTTAAGTACTCTGTAAATTACCTGATGGTCTTATTCGTGGCTCTTTTAATTGACCACTACCTGCTGATGACCTTTGGAGTCTCTATCTAGCTATGAGGGCAATGTTGCAAGTCTTTCGGGCGGTAGTATCAGCCATGATTGGTGTTGGCAAAAAGCAAAACCTTGAAAAAGATTTTGAGTCTACTGAGAAAAACGGCCCCTGGGCATACATAATTGTTGGACTAATTATGACAATCCTTTTTATTGGAACTATACTTTTTGCAGTAAGGCTCGCCTTATCTTAGCGCCTCAATAATTTCATCAATAGCCTTCGCCATAGCAGTAGGCTCATGAGGACTTGTTAACAAAGCAGTTAACTTAAGGTCAGGACTAAAGAGTAGGTAGCTGCTAGTATGGTCAATGTCATAATGTGCAGTTTTGGCGCTTGTATGGCTGTCACTATTATCCATATCGTGATCCTCATGAGAATTCATATCTGAGTCCATATCATTATTCTTATGCCCGTGTTCACCGTTTTCACCATGGGAGCTATGATCTTCTTGCGCTAATTTTTGTGACTCAACAACCTCATGATAAACTCCAAGAGATTTACTAATAGACATCAGCTCATCTTGATACGCCGTTAAGCCGAGAAAGGACGGGTTAAAAGCACTTGCAAACTTATTAAGCTTTCCAATGTCTCGATTCGGGTCTACAGAAATAAAGACAACTTGTAGGCTATCTTTGTTGTCCATCATCTGATAAGTAAGATTAATTTTTGAGAGGTCAACTGGGCATATATCCGGACATGAGGCATAACCAAAATATAATAAAGCCCACTTACCTTGGGTCAGGTCAGATAAATGAACGGCATCGGATTTATCATTTATAAAGTGTAACTTATCGGAAGAAGATTTTGCTTGTGGGTATAGAGATGCAGCAGGAGCGACGGAATTTTTTAGCTCACCAATACTTGGCTTACCATTCAAATAAAAAAAAGCAGCAACTCCAATAAGAATGATTAAAAGTAGTGAAGAGAGTAGAGTTGATTTATTCATAATAGGTTGTTTTGAATTATTAATAAAGTCATTGAGCAGTCATTGGATTGTTAAACACCTTGTGAGCCAAGCTTGTGAGACTTAACAAGAGGCCTAACGCAACTGCGTTATGCATCACAGCGGCAAACATTGGTAATGACATAACAACATTGATGATCCCTAGAGCAACCTGCGCTGCTAAAAGAATAAGCATAAGAAAAAGGTTATTTTTAAGAATTGTGTAATTTTTAAAAGAAAAAGTCAAGGCAATTATAGCCGCCGTAACAACCAAAGCACCAATCCGGTGTACCATTTGAATAGCACTTCTGCTTTGATTTTCCAAAACACCAAACTCGTAATCTATGCCAAGTGGCCCCCAAAAATATGCATTTTTAAAATCCATATCATCAGGCCATATCTGGTCTAAACAGGTTGGAAAATATTCACCACATGATAGTGCCGCATAGTTTGTACTTGTCCACCCACCCAGAAAAATTTGGAACACTAAAAGAGCGACAACAGAAACGAGCATTATTTTGTGACGCTTTAAAACATGTTGATTCAATTGCATTGGAGTGCGCTGATTTAATAGCAACCAAAAAACTAAAATTGTTGTTGAAAAGCCACCTAATAAGTGCATCGTAACAATACCAGGGTGAACTTGTTCGGTCACCGTCCACATTCCAAGCGCCCCCTGAAAACCTACCAATAAAAGCAGAAGGGCTGGAAGCTTTATTGACTGAGATCTTTCAGTTTTGCGAAACGCTGCAAACAAAAATATCACTATTATTGAAAGACCAAGTGTAGATGCTGCATATCTATGAACCATCTCTTTCCAGGCCTTTGCTGTATCAAGAGGTTTTTCATATTCGTCTGATACAACATCAGGAACAAGCAGTTGGCCATAACATCCAGGCCAATCTGGACAACCTAGTCCGGCATCTGCAAGACGAGTATATGCACCAAGCACGACAACTATAAGCGCCAATATTAGCGAAAGGTTAAGTGTTTTTGTGTACATAGTCATCCATTGGTTTAGCAGCTAGGTATTTTAATGAAGCAAGTTAATTGATGGGAAAATATTGTGCTAAATATAGCAAACAACAATTGTATATGGGATTTTTTTGTTAAATTTTAACGACTATTGCTTTATTTTTTTTATTGATATCAAGGCGCTGATGAATAAAGTTCAATTAATATTGAGAATAAAGGCGAATTTTTGCTTGGTAAAAAAGCCATAAACAGGTATCATTTGATAGCATTTTTGAACGAAGTTGAAATGCCATATTAGACATTTCTGTATATTTTAAAAATGTCGTATATAATACCCTTTTTTTAATTGTGGTTATTTTTTTAGTTAGTCCTTAAAGAAATATTAAATTCGGAGAATCTATGAAACTATTGTTGACTCTTGCTGGCGCAATAACTGCCTTACTGAGCTCTAAATCTGTATTGGCAGAATATGGGCTTAATATGACCCAGGGAATTACAGATATCAGTAAGGATATTTATGGCCTTCATATGATGGTGTTTTGGGTATGTGTTGCAATTGGGGTCGTTGTTTTTGGCGCAATGTTTTATTCGATTATTGCACACAGAAAATCCAAGGGCGCTAAAGCAGCTCATTTTCATGAGAGCACAACTGTTGAATTTCTTTGGACGGGTGTACCAATCTTGATCTTAATTGCAATGGCAATTCCAGCATCTAAGACGCTTATAGATATAGAAGTTTTGGACAAGGCCGACATGACAGTTAAAGTAACCGGAATGCAGTGGAAGTGGCAATACGACTACCCTGAGGAAGGCATAAGTTTTGTTTCTAATCTCTCCCAATCCTCCAGAGACGTAGTTGATGGAACACCAGAAGAGCGTGAAGCAGTTGATAACGACGACACCTATCTTCTTTCTGTTGACAAGCGCCTAGTGGTTCCAGTTGACACCACAATTCGCTTTTTGATTACCTCATCTGATGTAATACATAACTGGTGGGTGCCAGCATTTGCGGTTAAGCAGGACGCTAATCCAGGCTTTATTAATGATGCATGGGCAAAGCCTTCAGAAATCGGAACATACAGAGGCCAGTGTGCTGAGCTCTGTGGGAAAGATCATGGATTTATGCCAATTGTGGTTGATGTTGTTTCTAAAGCTGACTATGCCGAGTGGGTCGAAAGCATGCAGGCAGAAAAGGTAGCTGAGGCCGCAAGCGCCACCATGGTTTGGACTGAGGATGACCTTGTTGCTAAGGGTGAAACTATCTATAACGCAAACTGTTCAGGTTGTCACCAAAAAGACGGCTCTGGTATGCCTGGCGTCTTCCCTGCAATGATAGGGTCAAGTGTGACAAATGGACCAGCTGCAGATCACCTCAACATTGTTATTAATGGTAAGGGTGGAATGCCGGCATTCAAAATGCTAAGTGACTCTGAATTGGCTTCAGTGATTACCTATGAAAGAAGATCTTTTGGTAACAATGGATCAGTTGTTCAACCATCAGATGTTACATCTGCACGTTAATTTAAGGAGAAATACATGAGCTCAACTACAACGGCAGCAGCACACGACGACCACCATCACGGTCCAGAAAAAGGGCTTCTAAGGTGGATTAAAACAACCAACCATAAAGATATTGGTACGCTCTACTTGTGGTTTTCTTTTGTGATGCTTCTTGTAGGTGGCGCATTAGCTATGGGAATTCGTGCAGAGCTTTTACAGCCAGGCCTGCAATTATTTGAACCACAATTTTTTAACCAACTAACAACCATGCACGGTCTTATTATGGTATTTGGCGCTATTATGCCTGCCTTTGTTGGACTAGCTAACTGGTTAATTCCTATGATGGTTGGGGCACCTGATATGGCCTTACCTAGAATGAATAACTGGAGTTTTTGGATCTTACCTTTCGCAGGCGCAATTCTTATTAGTACGTTTTTTATGGAAGGCGGTGCGCCGGCATTTGGATGGACCTTCTACGCACCACTCTCAACTACCTTTGCTCCTGACTCAACAGACTTCTTTATCTTTGCTGTTCACTTGCTGGGCTTTTCATCAATCATGGGATCGATAAATATTATTGCCACTGTTCTTAACATGAAGGCACCTGAAATGAGATTAATGGACATGCCTTTGTTTGTATGGACTTGGCTAATTACATCATTTTTGTTAATTGGTGCAATGCCTGTTTTAGCAGGCGCCGTTACAATGATGCTTACCGATAGAAATTTTGGTACCGCCTTTTTTGATGCAACAGGCGGTGGAGACCCAGTAATGTTCCAGCATATTTTTTGGTTCTTTGGACACCCAGAGGTATATATTATGATTTTGCCTGCCTTTGGTATTATTTCTCATATCATTCCAACGTTTGCTCGGAAGCCTCTATTCGGCTATTCGTCGATGGTTTACGCAACCGCCTCGATTGCTTTCTTGTCCTATATTGTGTGGGCGCACCATATGTTTCTAACGGGAATGCCGGTAGCGGGTGAGCTTTACTTTATGTATGCAACCATGTTAATTGCTGTGCCAACTGGTGTAAAAGTGTTTAACTGGGTGGCAACTATGTGGAAGGGCTCTATGACTTTTGAGACCCCTATGCTTTGGGCGCTATCGTTTGTTTTCTTGTTTACTATTGGCGGCTTCTCAGGCTTAATGCTTGGTATTGCGCCAGCGGACATTCAATATCACGATACCTATTTCGTAGTCGCACACTTTCACTATGTTCTTGTAACAGGCGCTTTGTGGGGAATTATTGCGGCAGTGTTTTATTGGCTTCCAAAATGGACAGGAAAAATGTATAACGAGACGCTTGGAAAAGTTCACTTTTGGTGGTCATTGATTTCTGTAAATGTATTGTTTTTCCCTCAGCACTTTTTAGGTTTAGCAGGAATGCCTCGCCGTATCCCTGACTATGCATTGCAGTTTGCTGACTTTAATTATATTTCTTCAATTGGTGCATTCTCTTTCGGGCTGTCATTTTTGTTGTTTACCTATATTGTGGTTGACTGTATACGTAACGGCAAGCCTGCAGACGCACGTCCATGGCCAAGTGCTAAGGGGCTTGAGTGGACTTTGTCTTCGCCAGCTGCTTACCATAGCTTTGGTGAGCCACCAACAAGAGCTGAAATTTTGGCAGAGTCACAGCATAGCTGATGGCAGATAATAAAAACAACAAAGGCGCCATTACAACTGCTTTAATAGTTGGCGCTATTGCAATAGGAGTATATGTAGCGACCATTTTGCTTAATGGCTGAGATGGAAAGAAAAAAAATTACAAAAGGGTTTTGGATAAAGCTGGTTTCTGTTCCCATTTTGATGTTCTTTTTTGCTTATGCCATGGTGCCAATTTATGAGGTCTTATGTGATATTACTGGCTTTAATGGAAAAACGGGGACTGTAGAAACTGAGCAGTTATATGAGGTAAACGAGGAGCGTATTGTTAGTGTAAGTTTTTTTGCGTCAACTAGTCCTGGGTTTCCAGTACAGTTCGCCCCTAAGGTTAACTCTATGGAGGTTGTACCAGGTAAGTTTTATACGACGAGTTACATAGCAAAAAATACGACTGATGAGATGATTTATGGACAGGCTATCCCAAGTGTAGCGCCCACAGATGCAGCTCTTTATTTTAAGAAGTTAGAGTGTTTTTGTTTTGTTAAGCAAGGGTTCAAGCCTAATGAAGAGGTTGAGATGGAGCTTCGATTTGTAATTGAGCCGGAGATGGAAGAGCGAATTAAAGACGTAAGTTTGTCATATAATTTTTATAAGTTAGATAGTTAAAGAGAGGAAGAAAAATGAGCAACGAAAAATATTATGTCCCTCATGGAACCTACTGGCCAATCATAGGCTCTGTTGGTATTTCAACACTATTTGTTGGGTTTGCTAACCACATGCATCACGTAGGTTGGGGATGGCCGGTGATGTTGTTGGGCTTTTCAATAATTGCCTTTATGTTGTTTGGGTGGATCGGAACCGTGGTCAACGAAAGCATTAGCGGCACTTATAATAAGCAGGTTGATAGGTCATTTCGATGGGGTATGAGCTGGTTTATCTTTTCTGAGGTAATGTTTTTCGCAGCATTCTTTGGCGCCTTGTTATATGCAAGAACGATAAGTGTTCCGTGGTTGGGAGGTGCAGATAATAATGTATTTACTCCTGAACTTTGGGAAGGTTTTAAGGCTGCTTGGCCTCTGATAAACACGCCCGGCACAATTGGACAAAATGGAACAACCTTCTCAACTGGTTTTGAGTTAGTTGATGCCTGGGGGTTGCCTGCAATTAACACCGCTCTTCTTTTAACTTCGGGCGTTACTATTACATACGCTCATCATGCTTTAAGGTCAGGACACAGAGATGCATTGGTTGCCTGGATGATTGCAACTATCGCTTTGGGCGTCTTGTTTTTAGGTTTTCAGATTACCGAATACGGGCACGCTTATCATGATGGCTTAAAACTCACTTCAGGCATCTATGGATCAACCTTTTATTTATTAACAGGCTTCCATGGATTCCATGTGACGGTTGGCGCAATTATGCTAACAGTAATTTTATATCGTATACAAAAAGGCCACTTTAATGCTGATAATCATTTTGCTTTTGAAGGCGTTGCCTGGTATTGGCACTTTGTTGACGTGGTATGGGTGGGGCTATTTATTTTTGTTTATTGGATATAATTGTAAACAAGTGGTTTCTATAAAAGGCCCCTTGTTAGGGGTCTTTTTTTTGCATTTTATAATGGAGAATTATGAGTTTTTTCGTAATAGCAATTATCGTTATAATTTTTCTAAGTTTGGGTTCAGCGGCTATTGGAATGATCAGAGGTGGGCAAGAAGGCTCAGATAAAATGTTTAACTCTTTAAGATTTCGAACAGCTTTATCGGTGTTCCTTTTTGTTGCACTAATGTTTGCAAGTTATATGGGCTGGATTGAGCCGAACAACATTCTACCCACACAGTAATGACACTTCGTTTTATTATTCCCTCTCTCCTTATAGCTACCACCTGTGCTTTTTTAGTTTCTCTTGGTTTTTGGCAGTTAGATCGTGCCGATGAAAAGCGTTCAATTGAAGCCGCAATTAAAAAAGCAAATTCAGGAGCCGTTGAACTTATAGTTTCTGAGGATAATCTTCAGGATAAAGAATATTATCAGGTTCGACTTCAAGGGGAGTACATAAACAATAAGCAGTTTATTTATGATAACCAAATTGTTGATCAGGTTTCAGGCTACTATGTTCTCACTCCCTTTGCATTGAACGACCAATCAAAAGCTATTTTGATAAACAGAGGCTTTATCCCTTGGAATGGTAGAAGAGATAAATTAGCAGACATATTTATCGAGCAAGGCGAAAGAGAGATTAAGGTTCAAATATCAAAACCAATTAAACGCATAGAGCTCAAGGTAAGTGAGGTTAGTCGTGAATTCCCAGTGCAATTACAGGCGCTTGATATAGAAGAAATGAGCGCTATAGCTCAGCTTGATTTTTTACAGGTAGTTGGTTTGCTGGATGCTAATTCCATTGACGGTTTTGTTAGAAAATGGGAACCCTATACTGGCAGTATTGAAAAACACGTAGGTTATGCAATCCAGTGGTTTTTGATGGCGCTCGTTCTTGCAATTATAGGTATCCGTTTAGCCATCAAGCAACGAAAATAACAATCCTATTTTGGGGTTATAAAATATTGCTGAAAAAAAATCCTTTACTGTATAATTTCGC
>Ga0208947_1001159_pt1 | contig 12145 bp, 2 predicted proteins | sample AOAMet1_04_M0_20_2_FD_188226 | JGI IMG/M metagenome (GOLD analysis project Ga0208947, IMG submission 188226) | Ammonia-oxidizing marine microbial communities from Monterey Bay, California, USA - CAN11_04_M0_20 (SPAdes) | ecosystem: Environmental > Aquatic > Marine > Intertidal zone | place... | reverse complement strand
TTATTGTAAAGTAATTTTCTTAAATATTTTATCGTTATTTATCTTAACCTCTACAAAATAAACTCCTTTACTCTTTGTTCCTTTTTCAATCACTAACTCTCTCTGATTCTTTAACTCATAAACATCCACTACATTTCCTAAAATATCTATAACCTTTAGATCTCCATCTATTATTACTCTGCCAAAATCAATTGTAGTTTGTTCTCTAAACGGATTTGGATATATTTTTAAACTTATTTTAGATTCAGCTATAGAAGTTGGATTGTCATATGTAAACGAATTTGACATTGTTTCACAAGCATTAGCGTCTGTAACTAAACAGTAATAAGTTCCTGGATTAAGTACCATATAAGTAGTTCCTCCTTGTAAATGCTGAGTCGGATTTGAAGTCTCTCTCCAACTATAAGTATATGCAGTTGTTCCTCCTGTTACATTAACTGTTAAAGTAGCTCCATTCTGGGTTACATTGGATACTAAAACATCTGGCTCTGTTACTAAGAAAGTATCTACTTTTAAACATCCATTTGCATCTGTTACACTTAAACTGTAAGTACCTGCTGATAGATTATTAACTGTTTGTCCAGAACCTGTTCCAGTAGGATTCCATTGCAACGTATAAGAAGGAGTTCCTCCTGTAATTCCTCCTCCAAAATTAGGGTTAACAGAAATACGACCTGTATTATTATCGTAACAATCTACATCTCGTATTACAGATTGTATCACAATTTGGTCTATCTCAGTAATCTCAATAGTATCTCTTGTGGTACATCCATCATAAGGAAGTCCAAAACTTAAGCCGTCCATATATTGAGCTTCTAGAACATAAGTTCCTGCTGGAAGACCACTGATAGTAGGTCCTGTGCCAACGGAAGTTCCTGTTAATGCATGTACCCAATTATACGCATAATTTGTAGTGTTTGGGTTAGGAATCAATACATCTAAACTTCCTGTATTAGTTCCATAACACAATACATCCTGAACTGTAGATGATGGATCTTGTAAACTAGTACTATTATTATAGGTTAGTGTTTCTTGTCCTATTCCTCCCAGTATTAAAGAAGAATTACATCCATTCGCATCTGTCAATACCACATCCCAAACTCCAGAACACATATCTCCTAAAATACTATCTCCTACCATAGTAGAACTAATCACAGTTCCACTAGATTGATCTGTAGAAGTGCCAACATAAGGAGGAGTTCCTCCAACTAGATATATAGATAATTGTCCGTTACAAGCCCCTTCACAACTCTCATTTCTTAAAACAGATGTTATGGCATACTTTAAATCTAGAGGAGTAGTAATATTAAAGGAATTATTTACAATACAATTATTACTATCTTTTACGGTAACAGAATAAATACCTGCTATTAAGTTAGTAATAGTGTCATTAGTAGAACTAAATCCATTTGGTCCATACCACTGATACGTAAATGGAGTATGATCTATTCCTCCTCCTTCAACATACAACATACCGTCATTCTCACCATAACAACTTACATGATAACCATTATACATCAAAGGAGCATAAATAGTAGAAGTCATTTGGTCTGTTACTGTATCAATATCTCTTGTATCACTAACTACACAACCTCTATAATCGGTGACTGTAATCGTATACACTCCCGCCAATAAATTTGTTGATACTGGAGTAGTTTGTGGAGTAACAAGATTATCATCCCACTCGTACCAATAAGGTGGAGTTCCTCCATTTGCTAAAGAAGTTAAACTTGCTGAATTTACACCAATACAATAAGGGAAAATAGTTAAACTATCTATAATGTTTACTTCAAAAACTGGAGGTTCATGGGTAAATACAGTATCCGTAGATTCACATCCTCTACTATCCACAACATAAACCGTATGAACGCCGGAAGTTAACATATTATTAGTGTCACCAGCATATCCTGTTAAACTATCCCAATAAAAAGTATAAGGCTCTATACCTCCCCATCCATAAGCATACGCCAATCCATCATTATATCCATAACAAGAAATTCTATCTATCTCTGTAGCCTCAACATACAAGGGGTCAGGATGTTCTACTAAAATACTATCAAATACTTCACAACCTAAAATATCTTGTGTAGTTAAATAATAACTACCATAACTTAATCCACTATTTGTTGTTGTTGTACCTATATCCTGATGACCATTAGACCAAAAATAATGGTAATTGGGAACTCCTCCAAAGGAACTTGCACTTACACTTCCATCACTTAAACCATAACAACTAACTTCATTATCTACCAAAATAGTAGTTTTTATCTCAGAGTTCTCAGGAATAAATACACTATCGGTAACAACACACCCCCAATCATCTGTTAAAGTAACTACATGATAACCAGAAGTTAAATTTACAGCATGAGAATTTAACTCTCCATTATCCCATGCAAAATAATAATTCTGCATCCCTCCACTTACATAAGTTTGTGCTGCTCCATCTATTCCTCCATAACAAGCAATCGTATTACTAACAACTACACTATCAATACTTAAAGCAGTTGCTGGCTCTCCAACGAAAATATTATAACTCTCGGAACAACCATTTGCATCATATAAATGTAAATAATAAGTGCCCGTAAATAAACCCGATAAAGTATCTCTATTCATCTTAGGGTAATTTGTACTACTAGTATATATACTATCTCCAACAGCATCAAACCAATAGTACCTATAAGCTCCTTGACTTCCAGTTGCCTGAGAAACAATCATACCATTGTTATCTCCCTTACACACTACTGGAAATTGTTGGTTTTGAGCAACCAAAGGAGTTTGCGTTTGTAACACCTGTATAGTTCCAAATGTATCACAACCATTCGCATCCGTGACTTTTACAAAATAACTACCTCCAACCAATCCACTTATACTATCCCCAACACCTATAGATGTATAACTCCCATCAAACCACTCATAACTATAGGAAGGAGTACCTCCGATTGAAGAGACTGTAGCAAAACCTGAGGCTTCACCATAACAATTTAATAATTTTGAAGTAGGAGAAACTTGTAATGGGAAATTTGGCTGACTAATAATAACGGTATCTTTATCCATACAATTATTTGTATCTATAACAGACATGATATACACACCTGGAGATAAATTAGTAAAAACACTATCGTAAGGAAATGGATTAGTCGCAATAGAACCATTCATAAAAAACTGATAGGGAGATGCTCCTGCTCCTTGTGGAATAACTGAAATAGAACCATCAGATCCACCATAACAATTTACATCTTGATGATTTGTAGTAACATTAAGAGGATTTTGTATCTGAGAAACAACAATAGTATCTTGAGTAGAATATCCATTTGGCTGAAGAACCTTAACAATATAAGAGCCTGTTACTATATTTGAAAATGTATAAGTATTAGTGATAACATTATTAGCTACTTGAAAGTTTACTCCATTAAAATCTTTTAATTTGATATCCCAAGGGGGAGAAGTTGTACCTAAATTAGGAGCAACAGTAATCGTTCCATCAGTTCCTAAACAAGATGATTGTGTCGAAGTAAGATTAATATCTAAGCAACCTATAATCCCAACAGTTACAGAATCAATAATTGTAGCTCCAGCGCAACTACCTGTAATAGAACAATAATATGTAGTTGTATTTGTTGGATTTACATTTAAAATTGGACCTGTACCTAATACTAAACCAGTAGCGTCAGTCCAAGTTGCAAGACCCGTAATAATTGGTTGATATGCAATTGAGTTAATATTATAAGAAGTTGTACCATTTGGCAAAAACTCCCAACCTTCATTTGTAGCTGTCCAGGTAAGAGGCCAATTTCTAGGAAGAAGTAAAATAGGGTCAGTTACTATATCAAAATTTGCTGATGTAGCGTCTACTAGACCTTGAACAGCTGCTCCTCCATTCCATGTTAAGCAAAGGTGTTTGTCTTGAATAAACATTTCAATCTTATTACTCCCTTCGTGCATTACCACCTGTGAAGTATGTAAGTCTTGAGTACATTGAAACATCGCAATTGAGCACCAAGTAACTGTAAATTTTCTGTTAGGAGCTATTCCAGTAGTACCATAAAATATATTTCCAACAACACCAGTATTAATGTCTTGCCAAGGAGCCATGATTGCATTTTCTGGAAGAACACCAGGATTAGGTATTGCTTGATTTATAGCCCATGGTGAATACTGATTTGCTTGAGTAGTATCAAAAGTAATATATCCATTACCTGAAATAACACATTTATCATACGTACCTCCATAAAAATCAAAATTAAAACCTATTGAAGCTATTGAGTCATGCTGATCGTCTATAGCCATGGATGATTGAACAGCACTTAACGCATATAAATCATGTGGTTGTGAACTGCAGAAATTGGTATCATTTGAAATAATAACTTGAGCACTACTATAAACAATTGTAAAAATTGAAATAAATACTAGTATTTTTCTTTTCATATTAGATTTTGTATTAAAAGAAAGTCCCTCATATGAGGGACTTTCTAAATATATATTATCTTAATAAAGTTATAGATCCTTTTTTCTGATAATCATAGCCATCTTCACCTGTTGCAATAAGCACATAGTAATATACTCCTTCAGGTAAATCCTGTCCATCAATACCTCTACCATCCCACTGATGATTTGAGTCTTGCCAATTTATCACCATTTCTCCCCATCTATTATAAATAGAAACATCAATCTCTTTCATAGCAAATTCTCCGAAATCAAAATAATCATTAGTACCATCTCCGTTCGGAGTAAATACATTATGAATGTCTGGGATTCCTTGTACTTCAATTATAAATGTGGTATCATCAATACATCCAGAATTCATATTCTGAACCTTAATATATACTTCATTTTCTCCAATTTCCATAAAACTGAGTTCCTGGAAATCTGTCAAGTTTGTAACATTTATTACGTCTATGGAATCTCCTATTGGCCAATAGAAAGTATAATCATACTGATCAACAGAAATTGTATTATCTTGGAAATCGGCAGTAACCGGAGAAACAGCTGCTCCAGCATAATTTACAAGATGAGTTTCCGCAATAAAGTAGTCAGTTGGTTCAGTCAAAATAAATGTTTGTGAAGTTGTACACTCATTTGCATCTGTAACAGTTATAGAGTAAGTTCCAACATAAAGATTAGTAATTTCATCAAGATTAGAAATCTGACCACCAATTGGCCCTGACCAAGAGTACATATATCCTGGAGTTCCTGGAACTCCACCAGTTGGGTCAGCATAACATTCTCCATCATTCAATCCTTTACAACTAATATCAAACCCTCCAGGAAATGGAGTGTAATTTCCAGTTGAAGTTCCATTTACAACTAATAAATCTGGTTCAACTAAAGTAATATCCATATCTTCATAACAGCCTTGATTATCAGTTACCGTAACAGTATGAGTACCAGCTGGCATTCCAGTTTCAAGTTGATCAAAACCTCCAGTAGTCCAAGAAAAAGTATATGGAGCAGTACCTCCACCTAAATTAACAATTGCAGAACCATCAGACAATCCATTACAAGAAATATTATATGAAATAGTTCCTGTTGCGTCATTTCCATAAAATGCGTTTGGCTCAACACCAGAAATAATTGCATCTGGCTCAGTAATAGTAATATCAAAACTTTCTGTACATGATCTGCTATCAGTTACAGTTACTGTATAATTTCCTGCAGTTAAACTATTTGCTGTTTGATTGTTTCCTCCAGAAGGAGACCAAGAATAAGAATATATTGGTGTACCTCCTGATATATTTGCTTTTATAGAACCATCATTATCTCCATTACAACTAGCATTCACTATTGGATTAAAATCATTCGTAAGCGGATCTGGCTCAATAAGAGGATAGTCAATAGTCTCTGTACAGCCATCTCCATCAGTAATAGTTACGGTATATGTTGCTTCTTGTAATCCATTAATAGATGAATTAGTAGATCCATTTGGAACAGAAGTTGTTGTATCCCACTGGTAAGTATAATTTGATCCAGAGCCTCCGCTAGGAACTAACGATATACTTCCATTTGCATCGCCATAACAAGCAATTGTCACTATAGATTCATTAGCTAATATTTGTGATGGTGAAGGCATATTAAATTGAACAGTAGCGTCACAAGCTGTATAAATCTGACCAAAGTTTGCACTATCAGCATAATGTGCAACTAAATTATAATCACCTCCAGATAAAATAGTAGTATGAGTTCCTGTATCAACAACATTTCCATTTAATGTTTCCCAGGTATATGTAAATAATGGATTCTGATCCCACCAGAAAACATTTGCATGACCATCATTACTATTGTAACAAGAAGGAGATTGAGTTATATTTGGAGCAGAAACACTTACTACAAAACCAGAATCAATAGTAGCTTGCCAAACTCCTCCCCAAACAACTGTACCAATACAATCATTTTCATCAGTTACATAAATATCATAATCTCCATTACATAAATCTAAGATTAATGAATCGTTAACTAAAGAAATTGGATTTGTGAAAGGAGAATTTCCTAACATATCTCCATCCCAATAATAAGGAGAAGTCCCTCCATTTACATCTACAGAAATAGAGCCGTTACAAGATCCATAACAAGTTTCTCCTGTTATATCATATAGCGTATATGTTAACAGATCTGGTTCTTGAACATCAGTATAAATTGTAATACTACAATTATTACTATCGGTAATAGTTACACCATAATTACCAGCATATAAGAAATTAATTTGTTGTTGATGTGCGGTATATCCATTTGGACCAGTCCAACTATAATCATAATCTACAGCTAAATTTCCAGTATTAGTTAGTGGAACAGCTCCCCATACATTATCTACAAGAGTTGAACCATCAAACAATCCAAAACAACTAATATTCGTAACAGCTGTTGATGCATCCATTGAATTTGTTACCGTATCAATAACTCTTGTATCAGAAGCAGAACATCCATTATCATCTAAAACTACAACAGTATAAGTACCCGCCATTAGATCGTCTGCCCATTGGGTTGTTTGCCCTAATGGATCTGACCACACATAATTATATGGTTCAATACCTCCAGATGCAATAGAGTATAGATAAGCTGAATTTGTTCCTGTACAATAAGAATAAACTGTTGCAGTGTCCTGAATAACAACTGTTAACGGATCTGGCTCAGTTATCATAACAGTATCGGAAGCCACACAACCATTCTTATCTATAACATAACCAATATGAATTCCAGGTGTTAACCCAAAATTAGGACCGTTCATTACCCCAGCAGTATCATTTATTTGGCCAGAATGAATAGAGTCAATTGACCAATTATTAATAGAGTCAGTAATAGAAGTATTTGGATTCAAAGACAGACTATCCCAAACAAAAATATATGGATGTGTTCCTCCAGTTGCTGTTGCATGTGCAACACCATTATCTAAACCAAAACATTGTACATTCCCAGTTGGACTATTTACCCCATTATAACTCCAATAATCTACCACTTGTGCATTTGCAAAAAGTTCATCTGGTTGTGATATTTGATAATAAACCGTTTTTCTACAACCAACTTGATCTTCAATAATTATATCATGACCACCAGCACACAATCCAGTAACTGTATCTGGCTGGTAGTAGCCTACATGACCTATATCCCAAGTATAGGTATGAATATTTGAAGACCCTCCTATGGAAGAAATGGTAACAATTGCATCACATGCATTAAAACATTGTACATCTCTAACTACCTGAACTGTATTACTTCCATCTAAAGTGTTATATGCTTGTATTTCCTCATTTAAGTGTTGAATCTGAATACTATCTCTATGTGTACATCCATTAGAATCTGTAATAGTAACTCCATGCCATTGCGGTGAAGGCCAAGCTAAATTTACATCTGCCCATAAAGAATCTGCAATAGCAGTTGTTTCCCCATTATCCCAAAGATAAGAGTAAGGTTCTGAAGGCAGTGAGAGTGAGTTTCCTCCTGAAGCAATTACTCTTGCTTTACCAGTAGAATCCCCCCAACAACTAACATCTAGAAGTAAATTAACTGTACTAGAAAGTGGAGATTGAGGCTGTGTAATAGTAAAACTAACAGTTTGCTCACAGAAATAATCTCCATTTAAATCATCTGGCAGAGAATCATATATATATAATATATATGAACCATAATTTAAATTAGTTATACTAACACTATCTATATCATTTATAGATTGATAAACTGTAGTAATTCCATCTTTGATTAGAACTGTCTTATAAGGTCCATACCCTCCAGAGAAATATGCTGTCATTTTAGCTGTCTGATTTCCAAAACATAAAACATCTAATACATCAATACTATCAATCTGAAGTGGTGTTGGTGCTTCTAAAACTTTCAAATATCTTTCATATGCACTACATCCATTTGCATCAATTATATTTACAGTGTAATCTCCAGCTGGTAATCCTCCAACTGAATCTGCTGTTGACCATATAGTCCCAGAAACATTGTCTGTCCACTCGTAATTATAATATTCATCTCCAGAATTTGCTATTCCATCTGGGTCAAAAGGAGCTCCTCCAAATGCAGAAATCGAAGAATATCCCGTACTATCATCACTACAAGTATATACAGTATCTGTATTTGCACATCCTAATTTATAAAGAGTAAATGTTAAACTACCAGCGTTATTATTATACGTGCCATTAGGATCAAAAAATCCAAATGAAGTTGCATTTCCATCTCCATCAAACGTATAAGAATATTGATGTGTGTTGCTGTAAACATCATTATCTGGTCTAATAGTAACTCCATTTACTGTCCAGTTATTAGCTGCAGTAGTAGAAGCAATAATAAATGCTGGATCCTTATGATTAGAATTAAAGAAATCTAATCCATAAGTACCGTTTACAACTAATAAATATTCAACTCCAATTAATGTCTGAATTGGAGAGGTATGATTAAATGCAGTACTTATTGTATCAAAATCCATAACAAAATTATCTATAAGAAATTGTGCGTTTAAATTTCCAACTCCACATGCCCAAATTGAATCTGGTTGGTTAATTGTAATCGTATCATTTTCTGATAAGCATCCTAGATTATCTTCTAAATAAAGTACATAATCTCCAGCTATTAAATTAAACGTTGTATCTGAAACAGGAGCAGAATTAATAGGCACTCCTGTTTGGTCTAATACAGAATAAGTATAAGGATTAAATCCTGTAGAAGAATCGACGGAAACATTAATTGTTCCAGTAGCGTCTCCATAACAAGGAACTACATCCGTAGTATTTATTTGATCAAAATTTAATATATACAAATCCCACATCACATTTACTGTATCAGAAGCAGTACAACCTTCAACATCTGTAACAGTTACAATATAGTCAGTTGGTGTAACTCCAGGATACATATAACAAGTATCTTCCTCACTAATTGTTGGAGGAGCTGCAGGAGGAATAGATGTCCAATTATAATTATAAATATATACTCCTGTATCAATAGCGTATAAATTGCATGATAACTGACCTGTATAATTAGAAGATGGAATTGACCATGTGTGCACTCCCATACCAGGGATACCTCCATTATTAGTTGCAATAAAAGGAAATGAATATGTATGAGATGTCTGATATATATTTGGTGAAGGTCTGTGTGTATTTGTGCCATCAAAATTCCAAAGCATTGTTTCACTAGAAGGAATAACACTATAATCATATGCCGCATCTAAATGATCTACTGAAGAGGTGTCATGTCTGAATGTTCCGCTAACAACTAATAAATAATTTCCTCCTGTAACTAATGTATCTCCTATACCAGACGGATTATTAAAATCTAGTACAAAAGAATTAACCAAGGTTGTGTCATTCGTTTTAGTTCCTCCAAAAGCCTGTGCAGATAAAACGGTATCTTCCCCGCAATCAATTATAATGTCTGGCCCCAAATCTATACCTATTGAATCAGGTTGATTCACTGTAAAAGTTATTGGAAAGAATCCTGATGGAAAAGGATTTCCATAGTAATCAAAAGCAAATAAATTATAAGTTCCAGCGCATCTATTAGTATAAGTAGCTACATGAGATGGAGCTCCATTATATTGTCCGGACGGAGAATTTACCGAGTCAACTCTCATAGTATCACCAGGATTTAGTCCGGGCATGGATCCATCAACATCTATCCAGATATAAACAAAAGAAGCTACCGAAGAAGGCCCTACATCATAAGGCTTCATATACAATCGTCCATCACATGCTCCATAACAACTTACATGATCAATTCCAACAGAATCAACTGCTAAGTTCGCAGATGCATTGTTGGGATGTACATAAATTATATCAGAACCTTCACATCCATTTGTATCCGTAATATATATGGTGTAACCACCATTATACTGATTAGAATATCCCAGAGAGTCTTGTACTAAGATTCCAGAAGTAGGAAGAGGAAGTCCAACAGAGTCGAACCAAGTAACAATATATGGTTGAGTTCCTCCAGTAATAGAATCTATCGTAATTACTCCATCCGCTATGGAAGGAGCAGATGTACTATCTACAGTAGTCCAGACAATTATTGGATCTGGCTGAATCAATTCAATAGAATCAGAAAGGCAGGAGAATGGGGATATATAAGATGAATCAATAACATCAACTCGATAAGAACCAGCTCCTAAACCAGACTGCACGTAAAAAGTATCATTAGTAGAAAATGATCCAATCTGTGTAGTTGGATTTAAAGAAAATACAGTATAGGTATATCTATTTATAAATGCATTGGTACCAACTCCACCTCCAGTTGTATCAATTGTAGCTGTAATTTCACCCGTTAGTTGTCCATTACACTCTATACTATCGGTTATAGTAAGGCTAGTATTACAGGAAGAGAATATGATATCAAAACATGTGTCAATAGTACAACCATTTACATCAGTCACGTCAATACAATACGTATTTTCACAAAGGGTAGATATATTAGAAGTGTTAAATGGTTGTGTTGGCCCACTAATCGTATCTCCTGAAGTATTCGTCCATGTAATTGTCCATGGGTAAGCTCCTCCTAAAACTTCTATAGCAATAAAACCATCGCAAGCTCCTGGAGCAGAAACATTATTATGAGCTAAAACATCTATGCTCATTTGATTGAAATCAATCAACATTGAATCTGCAGACTCACATCCAGTAGTAGTATTAATTACTTCTAAATTATACCATCCTTCAATTACGTAATTAGGAAAGGTAACATTTCCATCTATAGTATTAATTATTGAATCAATCAATATTCCATCGAAATATAAATAATAATTATAGTTATAAGGACCTGGAAAGGTTGACGAAGCACTAGATGTTAATTGAATTGAATCACAAGATCCAATCTGACCTAATGTAGCAAAACAATTATTAACAAGTACTTCAACTGTATCTTGAGAAATACATCCTTCTGAATCAACAACATTATGAACATAAGTTCCAGCACATAGATTTGAAATTGGAGATAATGCATTATTAGTTATAGAAGTTGGCCCAGTCCAACTCTCTGTAAATGGAGCTACTCCTCCAGCTATCTGAAAAGAAATGACTCCATCACAAGCTGAACTATCTGTAGCATCAGTACTAGTATAACTTACTGATAAATCACATGCAATAATAACTGCTTTCATACCCATAGAAGCATGTGGAGTACATATATACCAATATGTTTGAGCAGAATCTGGAATAAAAGTTCCTCCTCCAAAAGGTAAACTAAAACCATTAGGTAATGCAGTAGTTTGACTTGCCAACCAAGTAGATGATGATACTTCTACAGCATTATGACTGTTTGTTAAAGAAAAATTAATACTATCACCAACATTACAATACAATGTGTCAGGATCAAATGTGTTCCCAATATTTGTTATTGTATATGAAGACTGTGATTTTAATTGTACAGAATTAGAAAGCCCTAAAAACAGAAATAGTACTAACTTAATTAAAGCAGTACTCTTAAACAATTCTTTATGTATTGTTTTCATAATATATATGTCTTGTATTCAATTTTATCTATCAAGTTTGCAAATATAACCCTAAATCAGCAACTTCTCTTAATAATAATTATAATTTAACATCATTCAATTGTTAATATCCTTTTATTGTAAAGTAATTTTCTTAAATATTTTATCGTTATTTATCTTAACCTCTACAAAATAAACTCCTTTACTCTTTGTTCCTTTTTCAATCACTAACTC
>Ga0208947_1001148_pt1 | contig 12218 bp, 9 predicted proteins | sample AOAMet1_04_M0_20_2_FD_188226 | JGI IMG/M metagenome (GOLD analysis project Ga0208947, IMG submission 188226) | Ammonia-oxidizing marine microbial communities from Monterey Bay, California, USA - CAN11_04_M0_20 (SPAdes) | ecosystem: Environmental > Aquatic > Marine > Intertidal zone | place... | reverse complement strand
AGAAGAACACAACTAATAATCGGTGGAACGTTTAGAGATAAAATACAAGTTGCTTCAATTTCTACGCTTTCTGGAGTTTTTAAAAAAGATTGGCTTGGTATTAGACCTAATAACAAGATGGTTAATTTAAGATGTTGTGAAATACACGAACTTAAAAATGACAAAATAGTTGAAAGTCATATTTTAATAGATGTTATCGACTTAATATTTCAAACAGGAGTTTTTCCTATTCATAAGTCAAGAGGTGCTGAAGGTAATTGGCTAAACCCAATTAATACTGATGGTGTAAATTTCTTTGAAAAAGATATCAACATTTCTAAATTAAATTTAGAACAAGCTTTGATCATGCAAAGAAGTCTAAATATTAAACCTGAACTAGATACAAATTCAGATGAAGATTTAAAATTAAAACTAATTGATCATCCTCAAGCAGAATTTTGGCATGATAAAATGATTTGGTATGGACCAAGTGGAATAGGGACAGCAAGATCGTTAGAAGGTTTTGTGGATTATCATCAACTTCCTTTTAGAAAAACCTTCAAAGAAAGAAATTACTGGAAACTAGGTCATTATTCTGAATTAGGAGATGGAAAGTTTTCTTTAACCGCAGGATGGCACAGCATTCAAGCAACATATGGTTCAAATGATTGGTTAGGATATCCTCCAAACAATAAAAATGTTACAATGAGAGTAATGGATTTTTATCATCATGATGAAGGCAAAATAAGAGAGAATTGGGTTCCGATTGACATAGCTCATATTTTAAATCAAATTGGTGTTGATATTTTTGAACTAATAAAAGAATAACAATGTCTAATATAAAATTTACTAATATTCATAAATCTTTTGGATCAAATAAAATTATAAATAATTTTAATCTTGAAGGGAAAGAAGATGAATTTTTAGTATTAGTTGGACCTTCAGGTTGTGGAAAATCTACTTTATTAAGAATGATTGCAGGATTAGAACAAATTGATGAGGGTGAAATATTTATTAATGACCAATTAGTTAATGAGCTGCATCCATCAAAAAGACAAACTGCAATGGTTTTTCAATCTTATGCTTTGTACCCACATATGAATGTTTATGAAAATATGTCTTTTGGTCTAAAAATTGAAAAAAGATCTAAAGAAGAAATTGAGCAAAAAGTTATGCAAGCTGCTAAAATTTTAAAAATTGAAGAATTATTAGAAAGAAAACCCAAACAGCTTTCAGGAGGCCAAAGACAAAGAGTTGCTATTGGAAGAGCTATTACAAGAAATCCAAAAATTTTCTTATTTGACGAACCATTATCAAATCTTGATGCTGCATTAAGAGCTGAAATGAGGGTTGAGATCTCAAAACTTCACAATCAAATAAAAACAAATATGATTTATGTAACACACGATCAAGTTGAAGCTATGACTTTAGCTGACAGGATAGTTATTTTAAATCATGGAAATATTGAACAAGTTGGAACACCAGATGAAATATATAGCAATCCTTCAAACATTTTTGTTGCCCAATTTATTGGAACTCCAAAAATGAATATTTTAAAAATTACAAGTGATAATATTATTTCAAATAACGAAATTAAATTTTTAGGAAATTCAATTAAAATTGATGGAATAAATTTTTCTAAAAAAGACTATTATTTAGGTTTAAGACCTGAACATTTGGGTGTTTCAGAAAATAGTGAATACAAGTTTAACCCAAAAGTAGATTTAATTGAAAATTTAGGTAATGAAAAAATAGCCTATATCAAAATGGATCAATACGAAATCAGCGCAAAAATTCCAAGCCATCACACTATTGAAAATAGTATTGGCTTTAATTCAAAAGATATTTTTGTATTTGATGAAAATGGAAATAGAGTTAAATCTTAGTTAGAAAAACCATATTTTCTTAATCTTACATCACCAGTTCTTGCGTGAGCTTCCATTCCTTCGTATCTTGAAATTCTTGCACAAGCAGCTCCAACTGTTTTTGTTGCTTCTTTGGACATTCTTTGAAAACTCAAAGTTTTGATAAATTTTCCAACAAATAAACCACCAGTATATCTTCCTGCACCTTTTGTAGGTAAAATATGATTTGTACCAGAACATTTATCCCCGTAAGCAACTGTAGTCTCTTCTCCAATAAATAATGACCCATAATTTTTTAATCTTTTATGAAACCACTCTAAATTTTGTGTTTGTACTTCTAAGTGTTCAGGAGCATATTCATCACTAATAGTCGCCATTTCTTCATCAGTATCACAAAGAATTACTTCTCCATAATCTCTCCATGCAGCACCTGCATTTTCTCTCGGTAAGTCTGGAAGTTCAGCAATTAATTCTGGAACTCTTTTTATTACATAATCAGCAATCCTTTTACTTGTTGTGTATAGCCAAGCAGGAGAGTTATAGCCGTGTTCAGCTTGACCAACTAAGTCAACTGCTACTAACTCTTCATCAGCTTTGTCATCAGCAATTACAGCTATTTCAGTTGGACCTGCAAACAAATCAATACCAACTTTTCCAAACAACATTCTTTTTGCTTCAGCAACAAACTGGTTACCTGGACCAACCAATATATCAGCTGGAGCATTACCAAATAAGCCATTAGTCATTGCCGCTATACCTTGAACACCACCTAAGTTTAAAATTGAATCTGCACCACAAAGGTCTGCTGTATAAACAATTGATGGATGAACACCTACACCTGGCTTTGGAGAACTTGCTACAATAATATTTTTTACACCTGCAACTTTTGCAGTTGTTACACTCATTACAGCTGAAGCTATATGAGCATATCTACCAGCTGGCACATAGCAACCTGCTGTATTAACAGGAATTAGTTTTTGTCCTGCAAACAACCCGTCAGATAATTCAACTTCAAAATCCTGACCATAATTTTTTAATTGTGCTTCAGCAAATTTTCTAACTCTTTCGTGAGAAAATTGAATATCATCTTTTGTTTTTTGATCTAAACTTTTTTTAATTTCTTCAATTTTTTCTTTTGAAACGACTACATCACCTTCATACTTATCTAATTTTTTTGAATATTCTTTACAACCTTCTTCTTTAGATTGCTCAATATCTTTAAGAATATTTTCAACTATTTCTCTAGTTTTTGTATCATCTGTTGAAGAAGTTTTTGGTGATTTTTTTAAATATTGTATAGCCATTGTTTAGTTCCTTTATTTTAAGAAGTTCTTAGTAATGTATAAAGCAATCTAATTCAATGATTTAAAAATAAAATCTATAACCAATATTGACGCTAACGACACACAAGATAATAACTAGGAAATATAGACTTATATAATCAAATGGTCTCATTTTAATACCTTGAATTAATCTAGAGCAACTACAGCAGCAGCAATAGATGCTAGTCTTGCCTGAGCTTCATCAGATCTGCTTGTTATTACAACTGGAACTTTTCCACCAACTACAACTCCAGCTGCGCATGCGCCCATAAAATATATCATCATTTTAACCAAACCATTTCCAGTCTCAACACTTGGAACTAATAATACATCAGCTTCACCAGCTACTATATTTTTAATTCCTTTTATTGCTGCTGATTTTTTTGAAATACTATTATCAAAAGCAAGAGGGCCAAATACATCGGCTTCTAAGTTTTCTTCTTTTGCTATTTTGGTTATTTCTGCTGCATCTAAAGAGCTTGGGACACTATCTAAAACTTCCTCTGTAGCTGATAAAACAGCAATTTTTGGTCTAGTTATTCCTATTCTATTAGAAAAATTAATTACATTTTTAAGAATATGCATTTTTGTTTTTACATTAGGTAAAACATTTAAAGCTCCATCTGTAATGATTAAAGGCTTATCATCCTTTTCTACAGTCATATGCCAAATATGGCTTAATCGAGTTTTGCCTAATAAATTATACTCACGCTTTAAAACTTCTTTCATTAGTACATCGGTATGAATATGACCTTTAACAATTATCTTTACTTTATCTTTGCTAGCAAGTTTTGCTGCAATTTTTGCAGTATTATTTTCTACAGGTTCATTAATAATTTCATACTGAGAAATATCCCATTTCAAATCTTCTGCACATTTTAGAATTTCTTTTTGGTCTCCGATAAAAATAGGTTCAATTAAATTTTCATTTACTGCATCCTGAACTGAAAGCATGGGCAATGGTTTGCCAGCATTTACAACTGCAACTTTTACACCTTTTTTCTTGTGAGCTTCATCAAGTAGATTATTAGGACAGACAATTTCTTTATTTGAAAGCATAAACAATGATTATAATTAAATTTAAAAATGTATATAGTAGAATTTATTATTTTAGATACTAAATTTTATTAAATGATTAAAGAATTTAACGTTAATTTTACTGAAAAAGAAATATCTTTGGTTTATCAAAAAGTAAAAGACTATCCATGGGACTCTATAGTCGATTTAGAAAATTGGGTTCATGGAACAAATAAAAGTTATTTAAAAGAATTATGTGATTATTGGATTAAAGATTTTGATTGGAGTAAACACCAGTTAGAGCTTAATAAATTTTCAAACTTTACTACTAGTGTGGATGGACAGGAAATTCATTTTATTAAAGAAGAAGGAAGTAATCCAAATTCTACTCCATTGCTTCTAATGCATGGGTGGCCAGGATCAGTTGTTGAATTTTTAGATATAATAGAAAAACTTGCACACCCTGAAAAATTTGGAGGGAATAAAAAAGACTCTTTTGATGTAATAGTTCCTTCACTACCTGGGTTTGGTTTTTCTAGCAAACCATTAAAACCTATTGGTCCAAGAAAGATGGCTGAAATATTTAACAAACTCATGACTCAAAATCTTGAATATAAAAATTATATTACACAAGGTGGCGATTGGGGTGCAACCATTGCAAATTGGCTTGGTTATGATCACTCTAATTTTTGTAAAGCAATCCACATAAATTGTCTTACAATGCGACACCCAGATGGGCCTCAATCTGATGAAGAAAAAAAATGGCAAGTTAGATTTGATAAAGACCAAATTATGCAAGATGGATATAGAACACAACAAGCAACTAAGCCTCAGACATTAAGTTACGGAATGATGGATAGTCCTGTAGGGATTGCTGCTTGGATATTAGAAAAAATGCATGCTTGGTCTGACTTAAATAATAACAAAATTGAAAGTGTTTATTCAAAAGATAAATTGCTAGCAAATATTATGGTTTATGTTTTAACCAAAACCTTCAATACAGCTACTTGGATTTACTATGGAAGAAGAGAAGAGGGTGGAAGATTATTTCCAAGTAATTTTAAAAAGATAAAGATTCCAACTGCAGCAGCAATATTTCCTGCTGAAATGTCTGAGTGGCCACCAAGATCTTACGTAGAGAGAATTTTTAACATCAAACAATGGACTGAAATGCCAGCTGGAGGCCATTTTGCTGCATTGGAAAAGCCAGATTTACTTGTGAATGATGTTCGAAAGTTTTTAAGAAGTTTAAGATTTAACCCTTACGATGAAAGTGGCGGCCAATCTAATCACTAAGAATTTTAATATCTTTTTCATTGATACTTAAAAATACTTCTTCTCCTACTTTAAATACGTCGTTTGTATCTCCTGAAACAACATATAAATTTCCTATTTTTGAGTTTAAAATATATTGATAGCTACTACCAACAAAAGAGGCATTTTTAATTGTTGCATGAATACAATTATTGTCATTGTTTCTTTTAATTTTAATTTTTTCTGGCCTTAAAGCTAAAGTAACTTTACCATTTAAATCTTGATTACTTTTAATCTTTACACTCATTTCAGCTAATTTGAGTTCGTAGGTATCTGATTGTTTGTTAATTATTTCAGCAGAGACATCATTTGCATCACCAATAAAATTAGCAACAAATTTATTTTTTGGAAAATTATAAAGATCTTTAGGACTTCCTTGTTGAGCAATTACTGCTTTATTCATAACGATAACTTTATCTGATATTGCTAAAGCTTCTTCCTGGTCATGTGTTACATAAATTGTTGTTACTCCAAGTTTTTGTTGAATTTCTCTTATATCTTCACGAACTTGTCTTCTAAGTTTTGCATCCAAATTTGAAAGAGGTTCATCAAATAATAATACTTTTGGTTTTAGTACAATTGCTCTTGCGACAGCTACTCTTTGTTGCTGACCTCCAGATAATTCTGATGGCATTCTGTTTTCATATCCATCTAAGTTTACTAATTTTAAAGTTTCTAATGCTTTTTCTGTATATTCCTCTTTATTTACATTGATCATTTTTAATCCATAAGAAACATTTTCAATAACACTCATATGTGGGAATAAAGCATAAGACTGGAATACCATCGAAACATCCCTGTCAGTTGCTGGCAATATAGTAACGTCTTCATTATCAACTAAAATTTTTCCACTTGTGGCTCTTTCAAGCCCTGCAATTATTCTTAATGAAGTTGTTTTTCCACACCCAGATGGACCAAGTAAAGTAGTTAAAGTTCCAGCTTCAAAAATACAACTAACATTATCAACAGCCACAGTTTCATTAAATTTTTTTGTTATATTTTCAAATTTTACTTCAGCTTTTTTCATTATCCTAAGTTTCCTTGTAATATGCCTGCAGATTGATCTCTTCTTCCTAATTTACGTTTGCCTATTATTAATTGCATAAGCAATATTGTAAACAACATAACAACTATTAGTGCAGACGAATATACTATTGCTAGACCAAAGTCGTTATTTTCTAATCTTCCTAAAATGTATGAAACAGCCAAGTCATAATTTGCACTTACAAGGAAGATAACAGCACTAATTGCTGTCATTGCTCTTACAAAACTAAATACTAGAGATGCAGTGATTGCAGGTTTAAGTAATGGAAGAATTATGTTTCTAAATGTTTGGGAGCTGGATGCATTTAAAGTTGATGATGCTTCATCTAAATGAGGATCAAGCTGGTTCATTGCAGCCATTCCAGCCCTTACCCCAACAGGCATATTCCTAAAAACAAAAGCAATTACTAAAATTATTCCTGTTCCTGTCAACTCAAGAGGAGGAACATTAAAAGCAAAAACATAACTTACCCCGATAACACTCCCAGGGATTGCAAAGCTTAACATGGTACCAAATTCAAAAGCATTTTTACCCTTAAATTTATGTCTTGTAAGAAGATAGGCTGTTAAAATACCGATTGCAGCTGTTGGTAATGCAGAAATTATTGCTATCGCAAATGTTGTGTTAAATGAATTCCACGCTGTACCAGTCCACAATAATCCTCTTTCTTTAACCCAATCAATGCTAAATGCTTCAATATAATGTTTAAAGGTGAAACTATGATCTACACCCCACATTTCAACAAAACCTCCAAACATAATCATCAAATAAATAACAAATGTTAGGAATGCCCATGGAAGTACAGTTGAATAAATTATCCATTTAGTTTTCTTTGGAAGCTCAGGATGCATACCACTATCGCCTTTACCAGAAATTGAAATATAGGATTTTTTACCCAACCACTGGTTTTGTAAATAAAATACTACGAGTACAACTGATAACAAAATCATTGCAAGTATCGCTGCTTTTGTTTCATCATATTGTGCACCAACAATTGCAAAAAATATTTCTGTAGATAAGACATCATATTCTGCTCCTAGTACTAATGGATTACCAAAGTCTGCCAAGCTTTCAATAAAGCCAATTAAAAATGCATTTGCTATACCTGGTCTCATTAATGGCAAAGTAACAGTTTTAAAAACTTGCCACTTAGAAGCTCTCAATGTTTGAGATGCTTCTTCCATTGATGGGCTAACACTTTCAACAACTCCGATTAAAATTAGAAATGCAATAGGGGTAAAAGCTAGAGTTTGGGCAAACCATATTCCTGGTAAACCATAAATCCATCTGGAAGGTTCAATATCAAAACCCCATTCTAAAAAAGTACTTACTGCACCTGATCTTCCAAATAAAATTATTATTGCCAGACCAATTACAAAAGGGGGAGTGATTATTGGTAATACAGATAGTATTCTTATTGTTTTTTTAAACTTAAAACTAGTTCTTGCGATTAAAAGTGCAAAAGCTAATCCTAAAATTGTTGATGAAAATGCTGTAAGAGTTCCCATTGTAATTGTATTCCAAAAAACACCACAAGCATAATCGCTATAGAGACAATCCAGTCCCCAAATTCCTTTATTTAATATTTTGTCTGAAAAATTACTTATTTCATAGCCACCTTCAGTCCCTTTAAAAGCAACTGTAAACATTCTAAAAATTGGGAAGAATACAAAAGTTGAAACTAAGATGATGATGCTTCCAATACTACCAACGATAAAATTATCACCATTTAGCCATCCTCTAGAAGATAAACCATGAGTAATATAAAAAATAAATGTACAACAGGTTAAAACTGCACCAGAACCTACTCCAAACTGATTTTCTACATCACCAAATATTGATTGAAAAATTTCAAAATTCCATCCTCTAATACCAATTGAAAATCCTTGAAGAAAAAAATAAAAAAAACCAATTAATCCTGAATATAAAAAAATCTTTGAATAAAGAGGGTTATTTTGACTTAATTTAAGTGTTGCTAAAGGAAAGAATAGGGGAGCGGCTAAAGGTAAAAGCCAATATTTTTGGTTTATAAAAACCTGAGGTAATACTGAACCATAATCTTCTAAAGAATATTCTTTAATCCAGTTAATAGAGAAAAACCCGTCACCTGTTACATACCAAGGAAAGATTAGGAAACCCAATCCTCCTATGAGCATCCAACAGATAACGAGTCCTCTCATTAATTCCTAATATTATCTAGGAATTACAGATACGTCGTTGTCCCATTTAGATAACAGGCCCGCTCTAGTACTTTTATCTCCATAAACTTTAAAGTTATAATCAATTAAGTTTATAGTTGATAAATCTGGAGCATCAGGATCAGCTTGTGCTTTAGTATTAGATGGCACTTGCAAAGATTTTCCTGAAGTGAAAACCATAGTTTGAATCGGGGGACTTAAAGCCCAGTCATAAAACTTTTTAGCTTCCTTCATATTTCTTGCACCTGCAATAATACTCATAGATCCAACTTCATAACCAGTTCCTTCTTCAGGAGATACAGTTACAACAGGTAAACCTTTTTTAGTTTGTTTCACACCATCATGTTGGAAACAAATACCAATTAAGTTTTCACCTCTACCAGTTGCTTTAATTGGAGCAGAACCAGATTTAGTGTAAGTATTGATATTCATATGAAGAGCTTTCATATAATCCCAACCTTTATCTTCACCAAAAATCTGAATAATTGTTGCTAATGTTGTGTAAGCTGTTCCAGATGAATTTGGATTAGCTATTTGGATTTCACCTTTATAAATAGGTTTAGTTAAATCCATCCAAGATTTTGGAGCTGGCAAACCTTTTTTTGCTAAAAGTTCTTTATTGTATCCAAAACCTAATGCACCAACATAAATACCAACAGATTTATAGTTTGCATTTACAGCTTGGTTTTGAGCCGCTGGTAATAAATCATTAAAATGTTTTGATTTATATTCTGCAGTCAAATTTTCTTGAGCAGCTGTAAGGTGTGGATCACCTGTACCACCAAACCAAACATCTCCTTTTGGATTTGATGACTCTGCTTTAATTTTTGCAAAAGTTTCACCACTACTTGCTCTTGTCATTGCAACTTTAGTGCCTGTTTCTTTTTCATAAGCTTGTTCAAGCATTTCACAAACATCAATTTCAACACTGCAATACAAAGTAAGTTTTGCAGCAGAAGCCTTGTTTGTTAATCCGAACAATGTAAATAAAAGAACCAAAGCAATTGAAGCTAGTTTCATTATATTTTTCATTATTTCCTCTCTAAGGTTAATATTTATTTTAAAAATGTATTATGAATCTTGCTTAGTTGTCACTATTTTTTTAAAAGTTATAAAATTACATACAATTGTAGGTTTAAAAAAAATGGTATTTTCTTAGCAATTAATATAACGTTAAGAAAAGGTATAAGCGTATGGAAATCGTAACTAAGATTGCACCAATTTGTCTTGCATTAATCATGCTTGGACTTGGTCTAGGTCTATCACTTAAAGATTTTACAAGAATATTAAGAACACCAAAAGATTTTTTTGTAGGTTTTTTTTCACAATTAGTAATTTTACCTATAGTTGCTTTATGTGTAGCATTAATATTAGATCTACCCACACCAATTGCCATAGGTCTTATGATAATTGCAGCTGCACCAGGGGGCGTTACTTCAAATGTATTAACTAAATTTGCTAACGGAGATGTTGCTTTATCAATTTCATTAACTGCAGTTACAAGTTTATTAAGCATTATATCCGTTCCATTTATCGTTATAAATTCTGCTAATTTTTTTGGAGTTTCAGTCACATCAGATATTTCAATGACAAGTATAGCCTTGAAGATGGCATTTATTGTAACAGTACCAGTTATTATTGGGATGATTATTAGAGGTTTGGCTGAAAATTTTATTTCATCTAAAATTAATATTATTAATAAAATGACTGGTTGGTTGTTTATAATTGTCTTTGCTGCTATTTGGATCGAAGAAAAAGACAATATTTTTGATTATCTTGCTCAAGCAGGGTTAGCTGTTTTAATTTTAAATATAGTAATGATGATAATAGCATTTTTTATTGCTAAAAAGTTTGTATCTGGTGTGGCTCAACAAAAATGTATTGCATTAGAGTGCGGTTTACAAAATGGAACTTTAGCCGTATTTGTTGCAACATTAATTTTTGATGATATTGCTTACTTTGTACCTACTGCTGCTTATGCACTGATAATGTATATAACTGGTTTTATATTTATATATATTTTAAGAAAATCTAATTAAGAATTAATAATTTTAATTTGATTAAATAATCTGTAGATAAAATTACTTAAACTCAGCATATTTTTATCTTGTAAACTTTTAGTTTTTTTAAAAGTGCTACCTTTGGCATCTAAAGAAATTAATTTTTTATCATTTATAATTAAAAATTTTTTATCTATTAACCATTTTAGTTTTCTTACCACTGTAGGTCTTGGAATTCCTGTTATATCTGAAATAGACATTGCGTTAACACCTTTAGTATCTGATCCCATAATTTCTTCTCTATATGATTTGATACTTAATTTAGAAGGTTTAAAGTTTTTATTTTCAGTTGCGTTTAATACTACTAGTATAGCAACAGTTAAAGTTTCTAAATCTTTCATTTCTTGCCTCCATCTATTTAAATAAACGAAGATAAATTTATTTAATTGATATAAACAAAAAGAAAAATTTTCTTTGATTGAATTAGTGATTTCATCTAATTGAAAAACACTATCTGTTATTTTTTCTTCTTTTAGTAGTTTGTTAAACTCATTTAATAAAATGGAAAGATCCTTAAGTGTGTCAGTTGCTTTAGCATTAACAAATGTTGATTTATCAACGAATATCTTCTTGCCAATTTTTTTGATTGATCCTTTTTTTTCCAGATCTAAAACTTTTCTTCTAACACTTTCCTTGGGTATCTTTAGATCATGAGAGATATCTGAAATATTAATTTTCTCAATTTCAAGAGTTCTTTCTTTATAAAAAGACTCATAATCAATTATGAGAGCATTTTTTCTGTAAAATATTAGATTTTTATGGATTAGATAAATAATGATTAAAAATTTATCAATATCATTGTAACGTTTATAAGCCCTAATAAGCCAATTGCTCATGAAATAAAAAAAATAGGACGATAACAAAGCAAATTTTTTTTGAATTACTTTATTAATAATTTTTTCATCAATTTGAGAAGATATGCTAGGAAGTGATTTCATAAAAAAAATTCTTTTTAAAAAAAGAAATTGATTAAGTCAACTCATTTTCTATTTTTTAAGGAAATTTAATTAAGAATTTATAATTTTTATTTGATTAAAAACTCTATATAGAAAGTTACTTAAATTTTTCATGTTCAAATCTTGAAGCCCATTAGTTTTTTTTAAAGCTGCACCTGTTATATTCAAAGTAATTAATTTCTTTTCATTTATATGTAGAAAATTATTTTTAATTAAATATCTTAATTTTCTAACAACAGTTGGTCTGGGAATACCCGTTATATCAGATAAAGACATGGCATTAACTCCAATATCATCAGTACCTTGTGACAACTTAAAATATTTTTTTCTATTTAAATCTTTTACTCTAAAACTTTTATTATCAATAGTGTTTAAAAGGACTACAAACCCAATAGCTAAAGTTTCTAAGTCAGTTACATTATTTCTCCAACGAGTAGTAAAAATAAATAAAAATTTATAGAA
>Ga0208947_1001138_pt1 | contig 12271 bp, 32 predicted proteins | sample AOAMet1_04_M0_20_2_FD_188226 | JGI IMG/M metagenome (GOLD analysis project Ga0208947, IMG submission 188226) | Ammonia-oxidizing marine microbial communities from Monterey Bay, California, USA - CAN11_04_M0_20 (SPAdes) | ecosystem: Environmental > Aquatic > Marine > Intertidal zone | place... | reverse complement strand
CGTCAGTATGCTTCTTGCGTTGTTTAGCCACTTCGTTAGTCCTTCCTTGTCATTACGATAGTATGGGTGTGCTTACCATCGTAATATGATAGTTCGTTGGTTTGATCATCAACGTACAACGTTCCCTTGAGAGTTCTCTTGGAAAGTTTGGCAGGGGAGAACACAACGCCCTTGGTGTTGAGCATCCTAACGTATAATGAATAAGCTTTGAGATGTAAAGCCTTACTAAAGGAACATAGAATGTTCCATAGATTACCATTGTTTAAATTTGTTACCTCATCAGTCTCTCGTCCCACTACGCAGTTGTCGTAAACGTAAAGGGGCGTTTTCAGACCCTCTCTGTCTCCTATCGCAATAACGTTGGGGTCTACGAAAAGCTCTGAGAGGTTTCCAGATGTGAAAGTACCAATTTGCATGTATTCATTAACATCGTGCATACGTGCAATGTAGGGTGCTTTAGCAGGTATCACCTCTCCCTCTCCAGAGAGGCGTGTTATAATATTTAAACGCTCTATATTACGTTTATTATCAGATAGTGTACCAATACCTATTTCACTAGCAATAAGCTTACCCTTCTCGTGGAAGTGGTCAAGCCTATAATAGAATTTATCTTCACTTGTGAAAGCACAGTGGAATTCATTACATTTACAACTCAAGCATGGATCAAACCCATGATGTTGTTTGTAGTCTTCAGATAATTTTTCAGAACCCTCTAATGTTAGTTTGGCATGATCATCAATAAAACAGCGTTCTAGTATAGTTGCATTAGTCGTCCTGAGTCTCAGTTGTTTGGTCGTCTTCATTAACGTCATTGTCCATTTCCTTTAGCTTGGCTTCAAGAAGAAGTCCTAAACTTTTGTCAGGTGCTGCCAAATCTTTATCAATCTCTTGCTGTAGTTCAGCAGTAGCTTTACACGAAAGCTCGCTGTTGCAGCACTTAGTCGTATTTCTTTTAGATGTACTCATATATTTATTCTCGCTTCTTTATAGTTGCTCTATTAGTATCATACTGAATCTAGTAGTATCTAACAACATCTTACTGTCACTGCTTGATTCTGTAGGGTTGTATCTTTTGTTGCTTTGTTATTATCGTTCGCCTTACTCCCCACTCCTCTTATAACGCAATGTCATATAAAAAATGTCTACGACATTATACACTCAAGGAGAAGATTTGACAACATTTTAGGTTCAATCGGAGAGGGTTGGGTAATACTTTTATGTTTGGAGTTTTTATTGTTTATAGACCACCCAAGCTTTTTTCCTCTACAAAATCAGAGATGGTTGCGAAGTTAAAACCCCCACCCCCCAACTCACCCCTCTTTTTAGGGGGGCAGCTTTCTAAGAAAAAATACTAAGTGTCCAAAATATAATTATAAAGTATTTCAGGCGTTTGACCGATTATATATAATAAGGGCTTGACTATTGGAAAGTCGTTGCGTATAATTGAGGTATAAGAAAGAGAGAATCAAATGAAAATTTCACAAAGATCACGAATCGCTAACAATCTTAAAATCGTAGACGTTCACAATCGTCAAGTAGTAGTAACAACGGATACCAACAAGGTAATCGGTTATGCTAAGAATGGTAAATTTTGTCAAGACGATAGCCTTGTAATGCGAACATTGCAGAATAGCTATGATCTTAATCGTGTATGGGGCTTAGGCTAAGAAAGGGTTTTATAATGAGAGAATCTGACCAAGAATTGTGCTTGATTATTGTTGTCTGCTGTGTTATAGTTGTATCAGTGTTTTGGAATTACACTCCCATTTGCTAAGGAATACTAAAATGTTTGCTTTCGCTTGTGACTTTAATTTTCATTCAGAGCAAGAACAATATGAGGCTCGTAAAGAATATCTTGAACATGAAAAGGAATTAGATAGACGTTATGAGCATATGATGAGAATGGCACACGATCAAGAAAGTCCAGAGGTAGTAGAATGAGATTTAACATATACCATAGCCTTCCTACATATAAAGTATCTGAGGCTTGCAAGATTGCACAGATAAACGGTAACTTGAAAGTAGTTAAGTTATCAGCAGCGGTTCTTCTTACTCGTTATAGGAAAATGAATAAATGAATGTCTTTGAATCAAACGTCTATGTGTCATCTTGTCAAACTGATCCTGATGATGAAAGACAACCTAGCATATTAGATGAATGCGATGGCTTGTATGGCGTAGGTGATTGCGACGATGATCAATGGATTGAAGAAGGAGGCGACGAATGGGATTAATACACTTAGATCTACAAACTATAGCAATGGTATATATGGGGATCATATTCTTTATGTGGGCTTTATGTAATCACCTATACGCATGAACACTAAAAATCGCTGACCTACTTACACCCCTTCTTGAGAGGGGTAGGAGGCGGGCAAGAAACCCTACCTAAGAGGGGTATAAAGAAAATAAAAAAGATTTTCCCTTTAGTGCTTGACTATGAATGTCCGATATGTATATAGTAACACATAGACATTAACCCACTAAGGAAATTTGACATGACTTACGCTTTTGACAAATCAACCGGCAGCTTGATCAAGGGATTAAAGATTCTGGAGAACGACAAGGCTGTAGTATTGAGAACTATCACAGGAGATAAGATAATAACAAAATGCGAAAATATGAAATTTATTACTCGCAAGGCTTGACACCTAGAAACCTACTGTATATAATAAAGACATAAGGAGAAACGACATGCAAAATTACGAAGAACACATCACGAAGAGACTTGACGAATTAGACGATAGACTACTCAACCTATATCTTGAGGTAGCAGAAGAGACACTAGTTGACAGGCCTAATGATAGGATCTATGCTTGTGCAGTACGTGTAACCAAACGACTATTAGAAAGTAGAAAAGAAAATGTCTAGTGAATACAATGGCTATACTAATAAGGCAACTTGGAATGTAGCACTCTGGCTAATGAATGACCAACGCCTGTACAATCTAGCTATGTCAGTAGATAACTATGCTGAGTTTATGTCTTTAGTATATCCACATGAGCAGAAGACACATGATGGCTATGACTACAATGATCCAACAATTAATGTCCACGAACTTAACGAAATGGTATGGGATTTATAATGAATGCGAAACAATTATTCAAACAACTAGACGAATGCCTCAACGAATGTTTTCTCTGGCCTAATGATATACTACCTGAAGAGTTCAGAGATAACAGATCAGAGCATGTATCACAGAGAGACATTGTAAACAAACTAGACGGACTGTCTCAGTCTACCCACACAGGTAGTGCAGACGAAGAGGAAGCAGCAGAGCGAGCCATACGTGTACAGGCATACAGTGCGATGGTAGCACAGGAAAAGGAGATAGAGTATATCCCTCGTTAGAGGGGTATGCTGGGGCAATTTTCCCCCACTATAGAGGGGTACAACAAAATAATAATATTCTCAATTAAGGGCTTGACTATTGCCGATGATATGTATACAATGGTAATATAGAAAGTAAGGTATTGAGATGTTAAACAAATTTGATGTAAACGTTCAGTGTGATGAAAACGAACCCATGTACGCCATGTACTACCTCAGTGATTGCTGCGGTGAATATGGTTCAGACCAAATGGATTGCTGCCCTAAGTGCGGTGAACATTGTGAAGTAATCAAAGAAAAGTATTGGGTGAAGTAGTACTACCCGACCTACGCAGGTAGGGACGGGACTTGACTTGGACACTTAGCAGGGTATATAATCTAGCATAAGGAGAAACGACATGTCAAACAATTGCGTACAAATTGGAAAACGAAAAAACGTGTGGATTGTAAAAACGGTTAAAGATGTTATAGTTGGCGAAGTAGTTGCAATGTCTGAAAGTGAAGCACGGATCAAAGCTGTGCAACAACTGAACCACCCTGTAAAACTAGAATACGCTGAGGAGTAAAACGATGAATGAATATGTAGAAAAAAGTTTGTATGATATACTTGACAAATACTCAACACGTTTGGTACAATTGTACTACGTTAATAGTTGGCAGCTTGGCGATCTTGAAGGAATGAACGTTGCAGGTAACATTCTCTATAAAAGGAACTACTATAATGAATAAAGATAAACCAGAAGAGGGCGTAGTGTATTGCCTTATTGGCTCAGGCAACAAACCTAGTATTGCCAATGGTAACACTTGGGAAGAAAGCAAGGTGAAAGAATGACCAGCAGCCAAGAGTTAGAAATAGGACAAGAGGTTTATTGGAATGACCCCTGCAATATATGTTCAGACTTTTATGAGGTATCTTGTATAATCAACGATACAACTATTGAGATTGCGGATTCCGTAGTGGTGGATGTAGCAGAAGTCTCACGTAGTCCTTTTTAGGGGTATGTGGGGGGGATTTTACCTTGACAGGACACTAACTATATGTATATACTGTATTAGTTCAGTTAACCCCTTGGAGCTTTCATTATGGATACCAATGACCTTCGCATCGTCCCATGTCTCTGCATCGTTCCTGTTGGTGAGGAATGCCCTGACTGCGGCATCATGATGACGGAGGAAAAAGCTCACGCCCAGATTATGCAGGAGCTGAATGATTATATAGACAATGGCATGTAACATGCCCCGCTGACACCCCTCTCAGGTAGGGTAAAAAAATAATAAAGTTTTCATTTGACTTTGGACGATAATAGGTTATAGTTGTTATATAAGGAGAAACGACATGTTTACAGAACAAGAAAAACTAGAGATTACGATTGAGGGAATACAGAATGGCGATGTATTCATGGTAGATGGCGTAGCGTGTGATCAGTGTGGCGACCCTATATTTGAGGATGACGCATGAACATTTTTGTATTAGACGACGATCCAGCAATCGCAGCACAGATGATGTGTGATAAGCACATCCCTAAGATGGTAACTGAAACGTTTCAGATGCTAGGCTCTGCACTACGCAGACATGGAGCCACAGATGAGCAGATGCCACTGACTAAGAAAGGCACTCCGCTGATTGGTGGGTACAAGCATCATCCTGCTACAAAGTGGGCTGGTGAAACAAAAACTAATTTTGTATGGTTGTGTTTACATGGTCGTGCATTGTGTCAAGAGTATCAGTTCCGCTATGGCAAAACTCACAGTTGTCATGATGGTATTGATCAGATGTGTGATATGTTTGACATGATCCCCAACGGGCCACATACACCATACGCACAATGCATGGAAGATGAGTACAGATGTGAAGATGCTGTTGACGCATACAGACAATATTATATAATGGAGAAAGCCTACTTCGCAAAGTGGGAGAAGGGTAGAGAACAACCTAATTGGTGGCCTCATACACAGGAGATAGAAAATGCCGAACTGGTGTAGCAATCAAGCGACGATCCACGGAACTAAAGAGCAGATCCTAGAACTCGCAGGAGCATACGAAAGAGGTGGTGTGTGTGAACACTTCCTACCAACTCCCAGCGTTGAGGATAAGGCTAATTACCGCAGAAAAAACTGGGGTATGAAATGGGATTTTGGAAAAACTCTCTATTCTCCAGATGAGGAATGTGATTGGCAAGTAGATGAGACAGGTTTTGGATTAGCACACTTGCGGTTTGAAACTGCATGGAATCCACCAATTGGATTGTATGAAAGATTCAACGCATTGGATATGACAGTGGAGGCATATTATTATGAGCCACTCATGCAGTACTATGGTCAATGGAGCAATCCAGTGGAAGGTATTCTTGATGAATGTTTTTCGTTTGACACGAAGAAGGAAATACCTTATACTATTAGAATGTGGTTTATTAACGACGAAGAGATGCTTGAGGAGGAAACAACATAATACAATACATATAGTGGAGGTAGCTCCTCTGCTATAGGATGGTGGCTGAAAATGTGGTAGCCAGTATGAGATCACAACAGCACACGAAGCTCAGGAGGACGACCAAGTGGTACACAGTCTTGAGATAGTGGTTCAAAGTAGGGACATTGACATATCATACCCTGAAACTTTGTAGGTAATAAAATAAATCCTACCCATCCACAATACAATTCCGTGTATATAAAATACCTACACGGAGAATGACTATGACAGACACTGAGGTTCTATTGATTGAAATACTAGTTGGCGTTTTTGTTGTACTAATACTTTACTGCACGGATAACGAAGATGAGTGATTTAATTCTATTAGTTTTCTGGATTGTTGCCTGCTCAGGCATCGCACTGCTCTCCCTCCTTTGAGGGGTTGCAGGCGGGCCGTGTACCCCACTAAAGAGGGGGCTGCAAAATAATTAAAGTTAACGCTTGACTTGTGACGATATACTATGTATAATGAGAATGTGGCGAGCAGAGTTGCTCAGGCGTTACAGACCTCGATGCGGTCACTCAAGTCTGTGAGTGTAAACATCGGAGACGACCTGCTAGGTGCAAGTCCTAGTGTCCACTGCCAATACAATGAGTGTGAAGGGCGTGTAGTTTTCGCCGTATTAAAGTAGTAGGAATGATTGGGATTATAGCATGTTATTTTCTCAGGCTTAAGCGTCTACCCCTATATTACTTTTGAGGTTTCTGAAATAACGAAACTCGCGTGAGTGCAACTCTCACCACACTCGCCGTACAATAAGATGGATACGCAAACCACGACCTGATTCCTGAATGGGAAGGGCATGAGAGGCGTAAAGGTGTGACACAGGATTACGTAACGAGATAGTGTCACAGGAAACTGCAAACCCTGATACGGGCCAAGCACCTACGTCCTACCCTATCCAATAGGATCATATCTTAAAGAAAAGTCAGCCAAAAAACGACTTGACAGCGAACCACGAGCTGTTATAATATATTAACCAACGGAGAAACTTAATTATGAAAACGGCTAAAGGTAATGATAAACTTGGAAAAGAGAATTGTATTGTTGTGTCTCGCCCTGTCGGTGATACGTGTCCTCCTACTTGTGATTTTCTAGGCAATGGCTGTTATGCCGAACAACTAGAAAAAATCTATCCGGGAGTTCGTCCTGCTGGAATGCAGAATCTAATAACGGAGAAAAACAAGATCCGTGCCATGCTGATTAATGCAGAGAAAAAAGGTAACGACCTGCGATGGCATGAGCGTGGTGATTTCTTCAAAGATGGTAGTATGCTTGATATAGAGTATGTTGACAATATATTGTGGGCTTGTCGTAGTATACTAGCTGAAGGCGGTAAACTTCCTAAGATGTGGGCCTACACTCATATCTATGATCCAAAGCTATCAAGAATACTTGGTAAGTATATTACTATGTATGCAAGTGTACATAATGAGGATGATGTGGCAGTAGCTAAAAAAGCAGGCTTTACGTTATTCGCATGGTGTGACAGCGATCAAAAGATTGCCACTAAACGTCCACGGAGTAAAAAGAAAGCTGACCAATGGCGTAGCGATCTTCCTAAGCTGGTTGTAATTGGTGAGGATAAGTATATCACTTGCCCAGAAATTCGTCGTGGTCGTGGAGTTGTCACTTGCACTAAGACTAAGAATAGTGTAAACTGTCAACTGTGCGTACAAGGTTTTGCAAACGTCCTGTTTCCATCACATTAGGAGAATACAATGAACAATCTAAAAGAACAATTACAGGAAGATATTATATCTTACTTTGATGGATATCTAGAACCACCGTTTACTTATACAAGTGAAGATAAGGAAACTATGGTAGATGATTTGTGTGGTCTTATTGTAGAAAGAATATCGGAGGCTCAAAACAATGGCTAAGTTCTATATTAAGAGTGATTCGTTTGAAGTAATTTTTTCCACTAACCAGAATGCTTATAATGCTTGTCGTAGAGTTATACATGAAATATTGCCCAATGATACACTTGATGAGTATATGTATATTGATCAGCGTGGGTACAGGGATGCTAATACTGCGGACCAAATGACGCAAGTTGTAAACACTGAAAAGGTATGTAGACAGGAAGGGCTTATAGAATGAAACCCCCTCAATAGAGGGGTGCGGGGCGGGCCGGGAACCCTACCTTAGAGGGGTAAGAATATTGCAATCAAGTCTAAGAACTTGCACGTTACCATTACACTTATTCCAAAATTAATTAAAGCATTCATGTCGTTCTCCTTTGCTGTATTGTACGCACACAAAAAAAATAAGTCAAACCCAAAAAAAACTTAATGGACCGCTTGACATTTGGACGATACTTGTTATAATAAGGGAAAGGAAGCAAACGGTGCTTTCAAAAGTTTCCACGAGAATAGCAGGTGACAGGATGAAAAAGATTAGTGCAGAAAATTTGATTTGGATGCTAGGCGTAGATCCCACAAGTAGCCTCTCTGATTTGACGGAGGGCAACAAATGAATAACATAGTACAAGACCTTCGCAACGAGCGAGTGATTAGAGTTGAAGCCATCACAGCTAGTGGTAGGTTCAAAGGAAAAGAGATTCGTGTTTCAGGTGGTGGAAGGTTAATGGGGAAACAGCGACGATTCGCACACCCTGCTGATACCAAGCCTATGACAAGATCCCAAGTTAGGGAATTTGTTGCACGAGAGCTAGAAAAGAAAAATTTGTCAAGTTGAAGCTTGACATGGACCGATTAATATGGTAAACTGGAATTATAGAAAGTGAGTTTTATATGAAGCCAGTAATTGGAATTGGGAGCAATACCAAGTATGGTAGAGTTCTTAAGATTCTCAAGGACAGTGTAGTTGTTGAGAATGGTCGAGGCGAGAAAGATAAAGTTTCTTTCCGTAGAATTGAAAGTACCTTGAAAGGAAAAGTGTAGATATGAGTTACGTAGCATTAGCAAAAGCAGTTCGCAAGGGTATGTCTGTTCGTTGCAAGTACCCTAAGCATGGGCGACTAAATATTCTTAAGTGGCACACGGGTGTCATCCATCGTACCGGCACAGGGCCAAATGGTAAGTATGCAGTAGTGCAGTCTGAAGATGGACAGTTCCGCACACTGCGATGCGACAAGATGATTGAGGCTGTCTTGTCGTAGCCTTGACACAAAAGGTGGCATCTGTTATACTAGCAGGTGTCACCTTAGTCTGGAGTTTTATGATTGAATTGTTGATTATGATTTTTGTATGGACTATGATATTTCAGGATGAACACTAAAAATGGAATACAGCATGATAAGACGAGATTGTCCCACACCAATGATTAAGACTAAAATTAATACTGCGGCAAACTTCGTCACCATCATCATCATGTCCAGCATCATCTCAGGATGTACACTCATACCAGCAAAGAACACGTTGACTATCAATAAGACAATAGACTTGGATCAAAGGGCGTTGGACGATGTAAACGTTGGAATTAGAATGGAGTGGACACGATGAACGAAAGAGAACAGCTAGAAAACCACAGAGAATTCTTGCAGATGCTCCTGAAAATATGTGCTGACATGATGCAGGACGATCCACTGAATGACAAGTGGGAAGAATTGTATGTTGAGATTTTTGAGTTCCTAAACCCAGAACAAACTAACAACTTTTGAGTTTAACACCCAACCCCCTCTTGCGAGGGGTGCGGGGCGGGGCAAAAACCCCACCTGCGAGGGGGACGAGAAAAAATAGAAAACAATCTCAAGATTTCCCTTGCATTGGTCGATATGTATGTTATACTTAGAGCAGATGAGAACGACTACTAACTATAAGAAAGCGACTAGCAATATGACTACGGAATACCAAAAACTAACACCTAGCAGCGAAACTCGTGGCGATGGTGAATTTGTAAAACGACTTCAAGGCCAATTTGGTGAAGGTGTCCAAGGTGGCACACATGTCCATAAAGATTGGTGGGCTAAAACATTGTCCTATGATGATGTTATGAATAAGGTACAGCACGATATTGACAATCGTAATGATATCATGATTCCTGCTAAGAATATTATTTTTAACATGAATAAAGATAACGCACTGTGCATTACTACGCCACAGGGGCAACAGTTTATTCCTACCGATTGGGCGTTGCAACAACTCTCAACACGTATGGATGCACCTTCAGCTTCCGCACTGCGTGAGATGCGTAACCAGCAAGGTTACGACAAGCAGGATGGTGAACTGATGGTAGAATACTGCAACAATTACTTTCGCAGGGTCAAGGATAAGAACCCAACGAAAGAGTATCGTCTGCGAACATACAATGATGGTACGTGTCGAGCCTTCGTAACTGACAAGTACAGCCCTATCAATAACATCTGGTTTCTTGAATGCCTCAAGGAATTTCTACCGCAAGCTAGATTTTCTCACTGGAAGGGCGACGAGGATACGCTGATGGGTAACTTGTTGCTTCCTGATACCGTCATGGACTACGGACAGGACGACGACACAGATTATGGTGGTATGGTTTCCATCTCAAACTGTGAAATCGGCAAGCGTAGAATCTCACAGTACCCTTCAATTTTCAGAGCCATCTGCATGAATGGGTGCATCTGGGGACAGCAAAAGGGTACGGATGTGAACAAGGTTCACCGAGGTACTATTGACCTTGATGCTTTGAAGGTTGCACTCGCTGAGAATATTGAGTTCCAGTTGTCAATACTTCCTGATGGTATTCGTAAGTTCCTCGACACTCGTAGTAAAGAGTTCGATGTCAAGTTTACTAGCCACAAGGGTATCGTCGCAGCAGTTGCCTCTGAGTTCAGACTTGATAAGCGACTCGCTACGAATACGCTGGAGCAATTCGTCAAGCATGAGTTTGAGCATCACAACCTATTCGGAGTGATCAACTCACTTACCCGTGCGGGACAGAATTTTGATAGCAACACTTGGGTGAACGTAGACACCATCGGCGGTAAGCTGATGACAATGACTGCGAGCCGCTGGCACAACCTGCAAGCGAAAGCCCAAAGTATGACAGACAAGGACTTCGAGAAGGCTTTTAGTCTGACTGCATAGTCGTGGGGAGGTAGAGCGTAGGGTTGGGTTGCCGTTGCCTGATCCTACGCTCCCTTTTTCCCTCCCCCTCAAATTGGGGGTTCCCGGCCCGGAGCTTACCCTTCTTTTGGGGGGTGTGTTAAGATAGATAATATATTAAAGATAAAGTATATACGTATGTATGTGTGTTGTCAGTATATGGGTAGTATGGTATAATGGTACAATGTATAGAATGTAGGTAGGTAATGGACATATGTCCTAGCCTATCCGCAAGGATCGCCAGTAATGCCATAGCCAGCCAAAATAAGAAAAAAAAGGTGAAGCACTTGACAAACAAATGACGATCTGATACAATGAGGATGTCTTAGGGGATCTACCAAGATCGCCACCAATGCCACAGCCAGCCAAAAGGAGCAACTATGCAGAACGATAAAAAAATAGAAGATAACCAAGAAGTATGTGCAAAAGTATTAGAGATGGTAGGTAAGCCAGATGAATTCCACATGGCTAAGGGTATGAATGTGTATGATAATAAGTTTAGAGTAAATATCTTTGTAAAGGAAGAACTTAATGATATTACTGGACATAAACTATATATCAAACAATCTTACTTCTGTAGGTTGGATAATGATGTAGTTACAATTTTATCTTAATAAGGAGTATATACATATGAAAGTAAAACGTGGACAAAAGCTTTGTAAGAAGTGCAACCAGACATGTGGTGCAAGGGCCAAGATTTGCAAGCACTGCGAAGAGCCATTTGAGGTGCGTACTGATCCTGCTGTTAGGATGAGACGCATACATAATAAGCGTAAACGTAAAGGTCTGAAGGAAGTCACCAATTGGAAGGAGCTACGACAGGGCCAAGAAATACATTATAACGGCAGGTCAGGAGAATATTGGCTAAACGCTGATGGAACAAAGGACTATGTTACTGATAAAGGTGTATATAAAGTAGTAGCAGTATTGGAAAAGGGTTTTGGGGCTTATGGTAAAAAGGGATATACATTCTTCAATATGACTAATGGTGTATCCTCTATATCATCCATGCTCATTAATTCACCATATAAAATACTTGTCAAAAACGCCCAAGATTAATATTATAGTATAACTATTATAGATTATGAGGGCCAAAATCCACGGAGGTGTAGCCATGAAACGTCCTACTAAAAAAGCATTCTATGAATACATGAGTAAGAGATTCTCACTCAAATATAAAAGTAATGATGGATATAATGCATTATTAGACGTAATACAAGCAGCTGATCGTTCTGAAGAATCCTTCATGGACCTAGCAGAGCTAACATTGATGACAAAAGCTGACAGGCTCATCTATCGCAATGCTATGGCAGAGGGCGGGACAGAGATGACCCCAGCACAGGTTGATCAATACCTAGCTATTGTAGAGTATGGACTAGAATATGTATCTTGAGTATATATCAATACTACATACATGTACACTCAC
>Ga0208947_1001134_pt1 | contig 12304 bp, 15 predicted proteins | sample AOAMet1_04_M0_20_2_FD_188226 | JGI IMG/M metagenome (GOLD analysis project Ga0208947, IMG submission 188226) | Ammonia-oxidizing marine microbial communities from Monterey Bay, California, USA - CAN11_04_M0_20 (SPAdes) | ecosystem: Environmental > Aquatic > Marine > Intertidal zone | place... | reverse complement strand
TTCTAACTCATTGTAATGCGGGCTGGTTAGCAACAATTAACTGGGGAACAGCCACATCGCCAATTTATCATGCGTTTAAAAAAGGGATACCAGTTCATGTATGGGTAGACGAAACAAGACCAAGAAACCAAGGTGCAAATTTAACTTCTTACGAGTTAAATGAAGAAGAAATTCCAAATACGATTATTGCTGACAACACGGGTGGTATTTTAATGCAAAGGGGTCAAGTTGACATGTGTATTGTAGGTACTGATAGAACTTTATCCAATGGAGATGTTTGTAATAAAATTGGCACTTATCTAAAAGCATTAGCTGCTCATGATAATAATGTTCCTTTTTATGTTGCTCTTCCTAGCTCAACAATAGATTGGGAAATAAAAGAAGCAAAAGATATACCTATTGAAGAGAGAAACTCAGAAGAATTATCGCATATTGAAGGTATTGATGAAAATAATGAAATCAAAAAAGTTTTAATATACCCCAATAAAAGTAAAGCAATGAATTTAGCATTTGATGTTACTCCAGCAAAATATGTTACAGGATTAATCACTGAAAAAGGAATTTGTGAGGCATCTTCAGAAGGGTTAAAAAAATTATTTAAATGAAAAATTTAAGATCAGAAATAATTAAATACTCAAAAATGCTCAACAGCAAAAAATTATCAGCCTTGAGATCTGGCAATATTTCCACAAGATTTAAAGATGGATTTTTAATTACTCCGTCGGGTAAAAAATATTCATCATTAAAAAATAAAGATATAGTATTTGTTTCTCTAAACGGCTCATTTGATAAAAAAAAAGGAATTCCATCCTCAGAATGGAAATTTCATCAAGATATTTATCTGAATAAAAAAGAGGCAAAAGCTGTAGTTCATGCTCACTCAACTAATGCAACGGCTGTTGCAACTCATAAGAAAAGCATTCCTTCTTTTCATTACATGGTTGCTATGGCAGGAGGCCATGACATTAAATGCGCAAAATATGCAACTTATGGAACAAGAGAATTATCAAAAAATATTTTAAAAGCGTTAACAGGTAGAAAAGCTTGTTTAATTGCTAATCACGGACAGATTGCATTTGAAGAAAATTTACCAAAAGCTTTTGAGCTAGCTGAAGAGGTTGAAAATATATCACTTCAGTATATAACGAGCTTAAAATTGGGTAAGCCAAAAATTCTTTCAATTAAAGAAATGAAAAAAGTATTATCCAAAGCAAAAAATTATAAGAGAGGATAGTTAATGACTAAAGTTGGTGAGCACATAACTCTAGACATTATTGGAACTACTAAGGAATATGATCCCTCAGTCTTTGAAAAAGTAATTCATGATATTGCAAAAGCTGCAAAAGTTACAATACTTAATATTTCTAAATATAAGTTTGAACCGCAAGGGTTTACTATTCTAGCTTTGTTAGCAGAAAGCCATATTAGTTTTCATACATTTCCAGAGAAAGGAATAATCAGTTTCGATTTTTTTACATGTGGAAAAGTAAATCCATCAGTTGCTATAGATATAATTAAAAAAAATTTTGAACATAAAAGAATAGTTAAAAAAGAATTTAATAGAGATACTAAATCTCTTTATCATGACATTTATAGCTCCCCAGGATTACAAAAATCATATGTGGTTAATGATGTTTTAGAGGACTTTAAATCTAAAGTTGGCCAACATATTGAAATTTTAGAATTAGAACAATTTGGTAAATCATTATTTATTGATGGAGAAATACAAGTAGCCGCAACTGATGAGCATTTATATAGCTCTACTTTTGTAGGGGCTGGGCTTAATTTGAATAAAGATAATGAAAGAGCGGCAATTATTGGTGGAGGTGATGGAGGTGTTGCAAGAGAATGTATTTCTAAAAATTTTAATTTTGTAGATTGGTATGAACTTGATCCTGAAGTGGTTGATGTTTGCAATAAACACTTAGGTGATATTAGTAAAAAAGCTACAGAAAAAAATTCAGTAAAATGTGTATGGGGTGATGCATTTGAAAGCATCAAATCAATAGATGATGATACATATGATCATATTTTTGTTGATTTAAATGATGATCAATTTTGCATAGATCTTGCTGCTAAAAATATGGACTCAATGATAAGAATATTAAAACCAAAAGGTGTGATTACTGCCCAAGTTGGTAGCCAAGATAAAAAACCTAAGCAAGTTGATAGTTGGTTAAATGTATTTAACCATCATTTTGGTAACACTAAATTATCAAGGGTTTATATACCTAGTTTTGATTGTTCTTGGAATTTTTCCTCATCAATAAATCATTAATTTTTCTTTTTAAATTATTAAATCTGTGAAATAATTGTTTCAAATTAAAGGAGAAAATAATGAATATATTCAAAAAAACTATTTTAACAGTTCTTGCTTCTTTATTAATCATCGGAAATGTTTACGCTGATAAAATAAAAATTGGAACTGAAGGTGCTTATCCTCCATGGAACTCTAAAGATGCATCAGGTGCTCTTATTGGTTTTGAGGTTGAACTAGCAAACGAACTTTGTGCAATCATGAAACGTGAATGTACTATCGTTGAGCAAGATTGGGATGGAATGATTCCAGCTTTGTTGATGAGAAAGTTTGATGCGATCATGGCAGGAATGTCAATTACAGCTGAAAGACAAAAAACAATTACTTTTTCTCAAGGGTATGCTGACGAAGTAGCATCACTTGCTGTAATGAAAGGTTCAAGCTTAGAGGGAATTGATACTCCAGAAGGTGTTAATTTAACTTTAGGTGGATCTGCTGTTAAAAAAGCTCTTAAAACTTTAACTGGCGCACTTGCTGGAAAAACTGTTTGTACTCAAACAGGAACAATTCACCAAAACTTTTTAGAGTCTGGTGATGTTGGAAGTGTAAATGTTAGAACTTACAAAACTCAAGATGAAGTAAACTTAGACCTAACATCTGGAAGATGTGATGTTGCTTTAGCTGCAGCAGTTGCATTTACAGACTATGCTGACAAATCAGGCAAGCCAGTTGTATTAGTTGGACCAACTTTTTCAGGCGGTGCATTTGGTAACGGTGTTGGTGTTGGTATTAGACAAGGTGGAGATGATGCGATCGGAAAAAGAGACGCTAAACTTCTAAAAGACTTCAACAAAGCAATTAATAAAGCTAGAAAACAAGGAATTATTAGCAGACTTGCTATTAAGCACTTCGGTTTCGACGCTTCTATGTAATTAATTTCAGATTTGGCGACTATAATATATAGTCGCCAGTCTATATGGAACTTCTCGCATTTGGCAAAACAGGTTGGGGTGACGAATTATTTTATGCGACCCTAATGACAATAGCTGTCTCTGTTACAGCAATGTTTGTTGGATTTTTTTTTGCACTTATTTTTACTCCACTAAAACTATCTAAATACAAATCACTAAATCTAATTGGAAATTTTTATACAACAGTTATTCGTGGTGTTCCTGAACTTTTAGTAATTTATCTTTTCTTTTTTGGGGGCAGTGGTGCAATCATGTATGTGGCATCAATCTTTGGATACTTTGAATATATTGAAATTAATGCATTTATTACAGGTTCAATGGCAATCGGTATTATATCAGGCGCTTATTCAACTGAAGTGTTTCGTGGTGCCATTCAATCAATAGATAAAGGTCAGTTTGAAGCTGCTAAAGTTTTAGGTGTTAGTAAGTTTGCACAGTTTTATAAAATAATATTACCTCAAATGTTAAGACTAGCCATTCCAAATTTAAGCAATGTTTGGCAGATTACTTTAAAAGATACATCGTTAATTTCAGTTACTGGTTTAGTAGAGATTATGAGGCAATCATATATTGCAGCAGGATCTACTAGGGATCCACTATTCTTTTATTCGTTTGCGGCAGTTTTGTATTTATTACTTACTTATCTAAGTATGAAACTAATCAATAGATTAGAAGTAAAATATAGTAGGGGGTATTAGTGGATTTTGATTTAATGATTACTAGTTTTCCAAAGTTGCTAAGTGCAACTGTAATCACATTAAAACTTCTTTCTGTTTCTTTGATAATCGGAATGTTTCTAGGTTTATTTTTTGCAATTTTAAGAATGAATAAGAATATTTTTATTAATCAATTTGCATATGGATACTCATATGTCTTTAGAGGAACACCACTATTAGTTCAAATTTTTATTATTTATTTTGGATTAGGTCAGATTGAATATTTGCGATCAACTTTTTTGTGGGTTATTTTAAAAGAACCATATTGGTGTGCAATCATAGCTTTTGCTTTAAATACGGGTGCTTATACATCTGAGATTTTAAGATCAGCATTTCAGACAATTAAGCCAGGCATGATTGAAGCTGGAAAAAGTTTAGGGATATCAAATAGAATAATTTTTTATAAAATTCAAATACCAATTGCAATCAGACAATCATTACCAGCATATGGAAATGAAATAATCTTGATGATGAAAGGAACATCATTAGCAAGTACAGTTACATTGATGGATTTAACAGGTGTTGCAAAATATATAATTTCGACAACTTTTAAACCAATTGAAGTATTTATAGTTGCAGGTGGAATTTACTTATTTATGACTTTTTTAATTCATAATTTGATTAAATATTTAGAGAAAAAATATAGCTTTCAATAAAAGTAAAATGTTTCTATCAAAAAAACAAATTGATGATTATCAAAATTTTGGAGCAATAATTGTTAAAGGTGTTTTTAAAGATTGGATAGAGCCCTTAAGAACAGGATTTCAGAAAGTTTTAGACAAGCCGAGTAGACATGGGAGAGAAAATGTAAATAACAATCAAGGTAGATTTTTTGAAGATTATTGTAATTGGGAAAGAATAAAAGAATTTAAAGATTGTATATTTAACTCGCCAGGTGCACAGATTGTTGCTGAAGCAACCAATTCTAAATCTACTCAAATTTTTCATGATCATATTTTTGTTAAAGAATCTGGAACAAATAAAGAAACACCATGGCATCAAGATATGCCTTATTATTGTGTCAATGGTGATAAAACAGGAAGTTTTTGGATACCGTTAGATGAAGTTAATAAAGAAAATAATCTCCAATTAATATTAGGTTCACACAAATGGCCCAAGTTAATTCGACCTACAAAATGGTCTAATGATCAATCGTGGTATAAAGATAATAGTCACTTTATGGATATGCCTAAAATAGATAATATCGATCATGATATTTTAATCCCTGAGTTAAATTTAGGAGATGCGGTATTATTTAATTTTAAGACAGTTCATGGTTCTACTGGCAATAAAACTTTAAATTCACGAAGGGCATTTTCTATGAGATTTATTGGTAGTGATGTTAGATATATTGATAGAGGCGGACCTACTTCACCTCCTTTTGATGGAATAAATTTAAAATCTGGAGATATTATGCGTGAGGATTGGTTTCCTAAAATTTTTAGTAGCTAGTGTATTCTTTAATTTCTTTAATTTTTGAACCTGTAAGGTTGTTTATTTCTAATTTTATTTTAGCTCTATCATCATTTAGAAAATGAACATCTCTTGAAAGTTTAATAAATTTTTCAGTAAAATCTTTTTCTTTTTCACATAATCTTTTATCATCTTCAATAACCCAGAGTTTAGCGTTAATTTCTTTAAGAGATTGAAATAGTTTTTCAATTTCATCATTTGATTTTACATTTTTGTTTAATTGATCTTTTAAAACAGCATGTTCATCTGATATAAATTTTAATTTTTCAGGATCCTTAATTTTTTCTTGTTTAATTTCTAGTATAGAAATTTTATCTAATAATTCACCTATTGAGACTTCAACTATAATTTTATTCATAAAATTTTATACTATGCTAAGTTGTTATAAATATGTCTAATATTTTAATCATTAAACATGGTTCTTTGGGGGATATAGCCCAAGCATGCGGTGCAATTCAAGATATTTCTGAAAGCCATAAAGATGATCAAATTCACTTATTAACTACAAAACCATATTTCGATTTATTTAAAAAAAATCCACATATTTCCAATGTTATTTTAGATAAACGATTATCAAGATTAAACCTAATTTATTTATATTCCTTAATGAAAAATATTAAAAAATATAACTTTTCAAAAGTTTATGATCTACAAAACTCAAGCAGAACAGCTTTCTATAAAAGAATTCTATTTCCAAATGCATCAAAAGACATCTGGTCATCTACCGAAACCACATTACCTGAAGGAACTACAAAAGATAATTTTGATAAAGATTCAGTACTATCTAGATTTAATCATCAACTAAAAAGCTCTGGGATTAATACTAATCATACTTTAAGCCCTGATTTTTCATGGAGCTCATCAGACATATCTCAAATAAAAAATTACTATCAATTAGAAAAATATATTGTTCTTTTTCCTTTTTGCTCACCTCACTTAACATCTAAGAAATGGCCTTATTACAATGAGTTAATTAATATGATTAATGAAAAATTAGAAAATAAATTTAAAGTAGTTATTGCGCCTGGACCAGGCGAAATTAAAGAAGCATCAACTATTAATGCGCTTTGTGTTTTAGATAATGGTAAAGCTTTAGATATTTCTCAGTTAGCAGCATTAATTAAGGACAGTTTATTTGTTGTTGCTAATGATACAGGTCCTGCTCATATGACAGCTCATCTAGGATCAAAAGGAATTGCTTTATTTGGATCTCACACAACTCCGTTTAAAGTAAGCATTGAAAGAGAAAATTTTAAAGCAATACAAGCACCAGATTTATCTAAGCTGTCATCAGAAAAAGTTTTCGAACGATTATCTAATTCAATTTCCTAAAATTTTTTTATATTCTTCAATTATATTAGACCAATGGAATTTTGAAACATTATCTTTAGCACCTTTTCCGTATTCTAAATATTTTTTATTTTCTAGCATCGAATTTATGGATGAGTAAATATCATCTAAATTATTTCCATCACAAATTAATCCAGTTTTCTCATGCTCAATAGCATCTGCTGCACCACCATCTTTACCACCAATTGACGGAATTCCATATTGAGCTGCTTCAACATAAGCAATACCAAATCCTTCAACAGATTTTTTATGTATAACGGAGGGCATGACAAAAATATTTGATTTAGCAACTAAAGCATTTTTTAAATCATTACTAATATCACTGAAAAACATTACTTGTTCCTCTAAATCTAATTCTTTTACGAGTTTTTTGATATTTTCTTCTTCATCCCCATAACCAACACAAATGTAGACTATATCAGGATAAATTTGTTTTAGATTTCTTAAAGCCATAACAACTTTTTCGTGATTTTTTCTTTTGTCAAATCTTGAAACAGTAATTAATCTTGGTGTTTTAATTTTAAGAAGACTTTCAACTTTATCTAATGATTTTTTGTTTAATTCTTCTGCCGGGTCTATTCCAGGATTAATAACAATAATCTTATCTTGATTTACACCACATTCGATTGCTAGATTTTTTGTGAACTGAGAATTGGCAATTACTTTTTCAGCATTATTTAAAACGTTCAAAACACGTTTGTTTAAATTTGTACCTTTTGGGTGATTAATTTCTTTACTATGTATTAAACAATATTTTTTTTTGTTTGATTTTATAAGCTCTAAACTTTTCCAGTGATCAGCAATAATACCATCAATTTTGTTTTCTTTAATAAATTCATTAATTAATTGAGCTTTTCTATATTTTCTCAGTAATTTAATTCCACCAACTCTTTCTATAGAAAAAGATGTTTGTTCATCAAAATCTTTATGATTTTCAACATAATCTGCAAAAACTTTAATCATAAAGTTTTTAGATAGTTCTCTAGACAAACCCCACATTAAGCTTTGCATGCCACCAAGTTCAGGTGGAAAAGATCTAGTAACAATTAGATACATCAATCAAATTTCCATTTAATACCACATCCAGCACTTGGAATTTGATCTTGTGGTCCTTTACCAGTCTCAGCTATTTGTTTCATAGCTTTTAGAAGATCGCTTTCTCCATCTTTAACCGGCACAAAGTTTTTAAGTTCTCTCAATCTACCCCTGTATTGGAGCTCTAAATTTTTATTATAACCAAAGAAATCAGGTGTGCATACGGCATCATATGTTTTGGCAATTTCTTGAGTTTCATCATGCAAATAGGGAAAATTAAAATGATTTTCTTTGGAAAATTTAATCATATTATCAAACGAGTCGTCTGGATAATTAACAAAATCATTTGAACAAATTGCAACAGAATTGATCCCAATTTTTTTTAACTCATTACAATCTTCAACTAACTCTTTTGTTATTGCTTTAACGTATGGACAATGATTGCAAATAAACATTATCAAAGTTCCATTTTGTCCCTTGATATCATTTAAGGAAATAACTTTACTATCTGTAGATTTTAATTCAAAAGGCAAAGCTTTTTGACCAAAATCACATATTGGAGTTTGAATTGGCATACTGTAAGAATATATAAATTATGTTCTACGATTTAAAAGATAAAAAACCCAAAAACTCTGGTGAAAATTGGGTGGCACCAAATGCAACTATAATTGGCGATGTCACATTAGATAAAAATTCAAGTATTTGGTTTAATGCAGTATTACGTGGTGATATTGAAAATATTCATATAGGCGAGGGATCAAATATTCAAGATGGTAGTGTTTTACATACTGATCCAGGCTGCCCTTTAAAAGTTGGTAAAAATGTAACTGTCGGACATCTTGTTATGCTTCATGGATGTACAATTGGAGATAATAGTCTAATTGGAATTGGCGCTGTAATACTTAATAAAGCCCTGATTGGAAAAAATTGTATTATTGGAGCTAAAGCTTTAATTACAGAAAACAAAGTAATACCTGATAATTCATTAGTAGTTGGTTCACCAGGCAAAGTAATTAGGGAAGTGACTGAAGATGAAAAAAAAGCAGTTAACGACAATACAAAACATTATCAAGACAATTGGAAAAAGTACTCACAATCAATTTTTTAATAAAAGGAGTTTATGGCAGCAGGATATGTAATTGCACAATTAAAAGTGACAAACCCTGAAAATTACAAAGAGTACGTAGCCAAAGTAAGTGAAGTAGTTAAAAAATATGATGGAGAATATTTAGTTAGAAATGGTGAATATCAAGTTGTAGAAGGTGAGGATAATTTTCCTAGATTAGTTATTATTAAATTTCCAACTTATGAAAAAGCTTTAGAATGGTATCATTCCGACGAATACAAACCTGTTAAAGATATACGATTACAAAATTCTGAGGGTAGCAATATAATTGTAAAAGGAGTTTAAGGAACTAGCCAATGCTCTTTATCATTTTCCAAATCAAATTTAGCTCTACGGTGACCTTTGGCTGCTAAATAAAGCCACTCAATAGATTTTATTTTACACTGGATAACAGTAAAATTTTTATAGCCTTCTTCACTTTGTTCTTTTGTATAATCAAAATTATCAAGTTCTGGTTTTAATCCTGTTGTAGGAAAATCTGATACCGTACCAGGTCCGTTATCAACTAAATAACATTTTCGAGAAATATGTTGTGTTTTTGACCAAGATTCTTTTGTAATTTCATTATTATGATTAACAATACATTCAACCTTTAATCTAACTTGGATTTTTTCTTCTTTATCATAAAAAAGCATTGCTGCATTATTATTCGCTTTTAACTTATCAATTTTATTGGATCTAATATCACTATGGTATTGAACAAGACTGTTTTCTTCATCTGATTTTCTAAGAACAACAATTCTTCCATCAAAATCTGACTGATCACCACAAATAAAAACAGGTATTCTAAAAGGGGAACTTCTATCTTTGACTGCATTATTTAACATTGACCAAATTTTTTTTTTGATCTCGTTAAAATCTTCGTAGTATGCTGGTTGCATACAAGATTACTTTCTAAATCTTTTAATTAAACTAGATGTATCCCAACGATTGCCACCCATTTCTTGAACTTCTCCGTAGTACTTGTCAACTACCTCAGTTATAGGAAGTAAAGATCCATTATTTTTAGCTTCTTCCATAGCTATTTTTAAATCTTTTCTCATCCAATCAACTGCAAAACCAAATTCAAATTTATCATCAATCATAGTTTCGTATCTATTATCCATTTGCCAAGATTGAGCAGCACCTTTTGAAATAACTTCAATTACATCTTTCATATTTAAGCCAGCTTTCATGCCAAAGTTAATTGCTTCTGATAAACCTTGAACTAAACCAGCAATACAAATTTGATTAACCATTTTTGCTAATTGGCCGTTACCAGCAACACCTAACAATTTCATTTTTTTGCTATAACAATCAATAATATCTCTAGCTTTATCAAAGTCAGCTTGATCTCCACCAATCATAACTGTTAGCGCACCATTTTCCGCACCGGCTTGGCCACCTGATACAGGTGCATCCAATGAACCAAAACCATTTTCTTTAGCAAATTTATTAATCTCTCTTGCAATTGTTGCAGAAGCTGTTGTGTTATCAATATAAACAGATCCTTTTTTAATTGTTTTAAAAACACCATTTTCACCAAAAGTAACTTCTCTTAAATCATTGTCATTACCAACACAGGTAAAGATAAAATCAGCACCTTCGGCCGCTTTAGCAGGAGTATCTGCTTTTGAACCTTTGTATTCTGCAATCCATTTATCAGCTTTAGCAGCTGTTCTGTTATAAACAGTTACATTGTGACCAGCTTTTGATATATAACCAGCCATTGGATAACCCATTACACCAAGACCTATGAAAGCAACATTACAAGACATAATTTTTATTTCCTATGTTTAATAGTTTGAAATTTAAAGTAATTCTATTTGGATTTATTTTTACATTTTTTTCTAGTTTTGGACAGAGTTATTTTTTAGGTCTGTTTAATTCTAGTATTAGAGAGACACTATCTATTAGTCATGGACAATTTGGCACAATTTATGCATCAGCAACTTTATGTAGTAGCTTATTATTAATTTGGGTTGGAAAAAAAATAGATGATGTAAATATTTTTAAATTTGCATTTTTTGTAACAATATTATTATCATTTGCATGTTTTTTCTTTTCTAAAATAACTTCTATTTTTTTATTATTTATTGCAATTTTTTTAATGAGATTTTCAGGGCAAGGAATGATGTCTCATACTGCATCAACTACAATTTCAAGATATTTTACCAAAACAAGAGGTAGAGCTTTAAGTATAAGTTGGTTTGGCCTATCATCAGCAGAATTTATCTTGCCAGTTTTGATGGTATATTTGTTAACTATTTTAGATTGGCAAAATCTTTGGCTTATTTTCTCAATAACTGTTTTAATTGTTTTACCAATTTCATCTTATCTATTAATTAAAAATTTAAATTTAGACTCTAGAGAAACTGAGAGTGAGGATATTAAAGAAATTGAAATTAAACAGTGGAAGAGGGTAGAGGTAATAAAAGATTATAGATTTTATATAATCAGCTTAAACATGTTAGCTATGCCATGGATATTCACTGGATTTGCTGTTTTTCAGTCTTTTATTCAAACTTCAAAGGGTTGGGGACCTTATGTAATTGCACAGTCATTTATGTCTTATTCAATACTATCTGTACTTACTTTATTTTTATCAGGATTTTTAATTGATAAATTCACTAGTAGAAAACTTTTAATTTATATGAATATTCCTCTTTTATTAGCTGTCATAGTTTTAATCCTTTTTGACACTTCAATTACTGCCTTTATATTTTTAGGGTTAGTTGGAATTTCAAATGGATTTGCAAATATTTTAGGATCATCTACTTGGGCTGAATTATATGGAGTAAAATATCTTGGTTCGATTAAAGCTTTAACCACAGCTCTAATGGTGTTTGCCACAGCTTTTGGTACTGCATTATTTGGATTTTTGATTGATATTGGTTTTACAGTAGGAAATATTGCTGCTGTTTCAGGCGCTTATATTTTTCTCTCATTAATTCTTCTTTTTTTCGTTAGAAAAAAGCTTAATCCAGTAATAATATAGAAAATACTTGCATTATTGAAGTTCGAGGTATAAATAATCGCCCATGGCAAGAGTTACAGTAGAAGATTGTATAGATAAAGTAGATAGTCCCTACGAATTAGTGCTTGTCGCTAAAGAAAGAGCTACACAATTAAATTCAGGTATTGAACCAACTCTAGATAGAGATAACGACAAAAATACAGTTATTTCTTTAAGAGAAATTGCTGAAGAGAAAATCAAAGTTTCAGATTTAACTGAAAGTGCTGTTTACAAACTTAGAAAACATGTTGAGCAAGTTGACGATGGTTCTGAGGATGATGAAGAAGTAGGTGATGATTTTGAAAGCATGTACAAAGGTGAAATTTCAAAAAGTGGTACGCCAATTTTACCATCTAAGAGAGCAAGAAAAACTCCAGAAAA
>Ga0208947_1001133_pt1 | contig 12311 bp, 11 predicted proteins | sample AOAMet1_04_M0_20_2_FD_188226 | JGI IMG/M metagenome (GOLD analysis project Ga0208947, IMG submission 188226) | Ammonia-oxidizing marine microbial communities from Monterey Bay, California, USA - CAN11_04_M0_20 (SPAdes) | ecosystem: Environmental > Aquatic > Marine > Intertidal zone | place... | reverse complement strand
GAATCAGTCGACAGGGTGACCGTGTTGTGGAAGCGACCAGGCATGACCGATGGTCTCGGGGATCTGCCGTGGCACCGGGACTGCGGTATGGGTGGACACGCCAACCGCTGCCCTTCGACGGTCTTGACCATCTGTCTCACTGATGGTTCTGCCGAAGCCGGAGAGCTCCGGTTCCTACCCGGGTCACACCGTGGAGCCTTTCCGTTCGTTGATGGCAAGGCGATCGAGGCCCCGGACGGCATCGGTCTCCCAATCGGCCCCGGTGACGTGACCCTCCACTACTCAGACCTGATGCACGCCTCGCTGCCGCCCACGTCCTCTACTGGTCCGCACCGGATCTCAGTGCTCATGGGGTTTGCCCCGAACGGTCCCAGTCACCACCTCGGTGGCCGCCACTACAACGACGCGCTGTTGACCAACCAAGACGGACAAGTCGAACACCTCGGTCAACGCCTCTTGGCGGAGCGGGCAGTATCACGCCAAAGCAAAGACGGTTGAGAAAGAAGACCGTTGGGAAACTCTGAGGAAACGTCGTGTTCGATCTAACTGGGCGCATTGCACTCGTGACAGGTGGAGGCCAGAACATCGGCGCCGGGATCGCCCAGATGTTGGCTACCGCAGGGGCCCGCGTACTGGTCAACGACCTACGGGCCGAACGGGCCGAGAAGATCGTCGCCGACATCGTCGAAAGCGGTGGCCAGGCCACTGCAGCGCCGTTTGACGTCACCGACCGGGATGCCGTGCTGGCCGCAGTTGCCGGCCTCGGACCGGTTGACGTGCTGGTCAACAACGCCGGCAATGGTGGTGCCGAGGCCATGCTCCCGAAGAAGTTCACCGACACCGATCCCGACGACTGGCGGGGACCGATGGAGGTCAACCTGGATGGCGTGCTGCACTGCTGCCACGCTGTACTGCCCGGCATGGTCGACGGGGGGCACGGTCGGATCATCACCATCTCGTCGGCCGCCGGAACCCACGGGGTGGGCATCGGTTTCGCGTCCTACTCGGTGGGCAAAGGCGGCTCGCTCAGCCTCATGCGGAGCTTGGCACTCGAGCACGGCCGCGACGGCATCACCGCTAACTCGGTGGCCCTTGGGGTCATGGACTCGGTTCGGCCCGAGACTGCTGCCGCGCTCACGAAGTCGATACCCGTCGGGCGCCTCGGGTCACCTGGCGACGTCGGTGCGACGTGCCTGTGGCTGGCGTCCGATGAGGCTGGCTGGGTGACCGGGCAGACCATCGGCCTCAATGGCGGCGCCTTCACCTCATAGACAACCGGGTGTAGGCGAATCACCCGTAAACAGTCGTCACTCCGTGTGGGTCCACTGAGGCTTGCGCTTCTCAATGAACGCCCGGGGCCATTCGGCTCCGTCGCCGGTGGCCGCGGCACGAGACATCACGTCGACAGCCAAATCGTACGCGTCGTCGGTGGTCATCTCGAGTTGGGCGTACAGGGTCTGCTTACCGAGCCCCTTCGCGTAGCGGCTGCCCCTGGTGGCATAGCGGAGGAACTCGAGGGTCGCCGACTCGAGGTCGTCGTGGGTCACGACCCGGTTCACCAGACCCCAGTCGAGTGCCGTGGCGGCTGGGATCTCGCCTCCCGTCAGGGCCAACTCGACCGCCCGCTTGCGACCGATCTGACGTGCTACGGCCACCATCGGCGTGTGGCAGAACAACCCGCCCTTGCCGCCCGGCGTGGAGAAGGAGGCGTCCTCGCTGGCCACGATGAGATCAGCACTGGCCGCCAACTGGGCGCCAGCCGCGGTGGCCACGCCCTGTACCTGGGCGACCACCACCTGCGGGACCTCAGCCATCGACCTCATCGCCACGGTGCATACGTCGAACAGTTGGCGTAGCTCCTCCTCTGTCATCTCGACCATCTCGGCCAGGTCGTGGCCTGCGGAAAAGACGGATCCGGTGGAGGCCAGCACGATTCCCGAGACATCGGACATCTCACCAGTCGCGTTAAAGACGTGGTGCAGTTCGGTCAGGACGCCCGTCGACAGACAATTCCGTCGCTCCGGACGGTCCAGCGTGATGGTGACGAACCCACCGTCCCGCTCACATCGGAGGTGTTCGTAGTCCATCGGCTCGCCTTCCTCTTAGACCGTGGCTACCACGCGCAGCATGCTTGTTCACCAGCGGAGGCGGCCTAGAACGTCCAGGGAGGCGGTCAAGATCCGTTCGTCACTCCAGGATTCAACCTCTACTGCCGGTCGGCCGGCGTTGAACCCGACCAGGATCGGGTGGCCGGTCCACGGAATTGCGTTGTACCACTCGATGAACCGACCAGGTTCGGATGAGGCGTAGGCGATCAGGTCCACGTCGGGATCCCAGAACGGCTCCTCGAAGTGGAGCACCACCTTGTCCATGGTTCCCATACCGAGGGTTTGGATGGCTGTCGACTTAACCGTTGGGAGCGCGGGGTCAAACCGGATGGACCCGGCTTGGAGAACTCCCAGTGGGACCGTTATGACGACGGCCCCTCCGTGGAACTCGGTCTCCTCCGTGGCAATCCGGATTCCGCTCTCGGTCCGAATGACTTCAGAAACCGGATGGCCTAGGCGGATGTCGAGGCCGGTCGCCAGGTGCTCAATGATCGGCCGGTAGGAGGTAGCGGGAACGGCGTCACCGCCTCGTGACCACCCACCTTCGTGGACTCCGGAAAAGGCGAGGTCCTCGGGTCCCGCCGCGAACCAGTGGTCGATCTCTGAGGCCAGCACGTATTCCAAATACCTTCGGTCCTCGCCCTCAACCTGACGGCGTACCTCGTCCACGGCGACCGCCATCGATTTCGTGGACCGACTAGACGAAAGCATGTCTTCAACCAGGTCGTACAGGTGGTTCAGGTTGGACCAGTTCACCAGCCTGCCGTCAGCATCGAACAGCACTGCGTCTTCGTAGTTGGTGTGGACCAGGTCGATGCCAAGCGAGGCCGCTAGATCGGTCAGCGGGTTGTCTCGCAAGCCGTGTAACCATGAGCCGCCTAGGTCCACTGGGGCACCGCCCACGGTGTCCGACCAGACACGACCCCCGATGCGTTGGCGTGACTCGACCACTACCACCTCGCGTCCAGCGGCGGTCAAATCACGTGCTGCTCCCAATCCGGCGACGCCCGCACCGATCACCACGATGAGACCTGGCTTACTGGCTTCCTGGATTTCGATAGCCGCCCGCTGTCCTGAAGCGAGAGCACCGTGGACGGTTGCCGGGTGCTCGGTGTCGGTTGCCTCTCCGGCGAAGAACAGACGGTCGTCGATTGGTCGGGCGAGCATCCGACGGGTAGCTGACGACGCTCCCGGGCCCAGGTACGAATACGAACCTCGGGACCAGGGGTCCTGACCCCAGCGGGTGATCCGATGGTCGAATAACGCTGGGAGTTTTGAGGTTGTGGTGAGAGGTGAAGTCGTGGTGCGGTCACCGCGTCCACAGCCCAGCGTGGTTGCCAGAGCCAACGACGACAGTCCGGCTAGCACCTCGCGACGACTACGTAGCAGCGAGTAGGGGACGTGGGTGTTCGACATCTCGGTGGGCCTCCGTGCTCAGGTCCCAGGCTCGCTGCCGGCGGCCAGTCGTTCGATCGTGACGGTGACCGAGATAATCGACACTGCTGTCTGGTTGTGAGAGTGCTTCGAGCATTGCGACCTCAATCCCGAATCGACTCTCTGAGCTGGTCGACTTTCGGTCGAACGACCATCGTGTAGGTGTCAGCAATCGCTGTCTCGCGATGGTCATGTTGAGCTTTTAGACGGGTTGGATCAGCAACGACGGCCTTGAACGCTGCCTTGCTTGGGAATTGGTTGAAGCGCACCTGATGCCACTCGCGCCCGTCACCGATGATTGTTCCTTCAACTGTGAACCAACCAGAGACTCTCACGCCGTGCTCTGAGGCAACTCCTGCTGCGACCGACTGATAAGCCTCCATATATGCGGGGGTCTGGACCCCGGATTCCATGTCTTCGAACCGGAGCACGTGCAGCACAACTAACGGTCCATCACCTTTGGTCGAGGGGTGCGGGACATCGGACCAGTTCTCGAATTCCATGTCGGATGCTCTCGGGATGGTCAAGGGTTGGCATCCCATGACGATGCTCTTGTCCATCCCAGCGTCCTTGTGTTTGTGCGACTCCTGGAACTCAGAGCGTGACTGCATCTCAATAAAGGACCTGCGGGTTGGGTATTTCACAACAGCGATGCGATCCCAGACGGTGTTGTCGCCGAGGAGTTGCTGGTCGACGTCTCCTAAGAAGACGATCTCGGCTCCGACCGCCGTTAGCGAGTCGATTGGCGAGTAGAGGTCATCTGCCTCTTGACCAGAGATGGTCGTCTTTCGGCCGTCTACGTAGTCGGCCACTTCACGGTATTTCATCAGGTTGACCATCCATACCGGGCCATCGTCAGATGGTGAGGTAGTGGCCAACCGGATGCCGTATTCCCGGTCGACGAGACCGTAGCGAGGTCCATCGCTGCTCATCTGGCGCTTCCTTCAGTTAGGAGTCGTGGTCATCTTGGATGGGGCTACAGATCCTGGGCAGCGAGGAGTTCCATCATTTCCCTTGCAACCATTGGGCCGGCATTCTGGTTCTGACCGGTGACGAGGTTGCCGTCGACCACCCAGTGGTTGGCGAACGGGTCACGGAACCTGGTGATGCTCTCGAAGACCGCACCGGCTCTACGTAATTCTCTCTCTGGGTGGTGCGGGGTGGATTGGATGCCGAGTTCTCTCACCTGCTTGTCGGTGACTGCGGAAATCCGACGGCCCTTGACCAGCGGTTCCCCGGCGACATCCTTTGCGTTGAGGAGTCCGAGCGGGCCGTGGCATACGCCGCCGATGATCTTCCCTTGCGAGTTGGCCTCGGTGATCTTGGCTGCTAGGCCGTCTGAGAATCCGAAGTCGAACGCTGCGCCCCAACCGCCGGAGAGGAACACCACGTCGTACTCGGCCATGTCCAACCGCCCGATCGCCAGCGAGTTGGTGACCTGGTTCCGGAAGTCGTCGTCGGCGAGGAAACGGTCGTCGTCACCGCTTCGGAAGACCGGCTTTAGCGACTGTGGGTCGACTGGGATCACACCTCCTAGGGGGCTTGCCACGTCGACCTTCATGCCCGCGTCGAGGAACGCGTAGTAGGGAACGGTCATCTCGCTGGCGAAGACGCCGGTGGGCTTGCCAATGTCCATTACTGCAGTGTTCGTTGCGACCATCAGGGCACGCTTTCCAGCGAGTCTGAACTCGACTGCGTTTAGATCTTCGGGGTGCATGCCAATCTTCTGCACAAGCTTTCGAAGCATTCTCGCTGGTGGGGGTGGGCGCTTCTTCACCGGTCCCCCGGTTGGCTGACGTGATGCATAGGGCCACGGGTTGTTTCGCTCGGGCACGGCTCGGAAGCGCTCCTCTTTGAGGAGGGCGCGGATATGGATGAACACGTCCCGGGCCGAATCGTCGTTCCATCGGTTGACGGCTTCGGTCGGGTCGGCGTCGAGGTCGTAGAGCTCCCACTGGTCTGGGAGTGGGATGGTCCGGGTCGTCTCGCCAGCCAGGCCGCTTGAGGCGAGGTGGCGGACTCCCGGATCGGTCCACGTAGCCGGGTCGTCAAAGGTGCGAACCACTTTCCACAGGTGGCCTTCACCACGATTGATCGAGTCGTCAACCCGTGCAACGAGCCCTTCGAAGTTTGAACCCACATGTTCCGGAACTCGGATTCGCAGCATCCCAGGCGGTTTAGCGGCACGACCGGTAGCGCGGGCCACGCCGGAAGCGCCGGAATCACCCTCGAGCATGTTGTCGCGGGTCATCAGGTAGACGGTGCGATTGGGATTTGGAGTTGCGGCGCCATCAACGACCGGCATGAGGTTCGTACCGGGCAGCGGATGGACCTCGGTGAATGATTCTTGGAGCACGCTGGTCGTCATCGCTTCGTCGATACCTGCCGCTGACAACAGGGTGGGCACGATGTCGATGTGGGAGGTCGGGGCGTCATGGATCAATGTCCCGGTGGTGGCGTTGGTGCCGATCCGGGCAATTGAAAATGGGACGCGGGTAGCTTCGTCGTAGAGGTTGAACCATTTCTGGTGAAGGCCGCCATGGGCGCCCAGCAACTCGCCGTGGTCAGAAGTACGCACGATCACCGCGTGTTCAGATCCTCCATCAGTTACGGCTCGACGCACCCGATCAATTGGGCCATCTACCTCTGCGTGTAGCCGGTAGTAGAGGTCGCGGTATTTCTGGGCGTTCTTGTCGTAGGCCCGCGCAATAGTTGCTGCCGGCCCATATCCCGTCGGATAGGTCGCCCGATACGCGACCTGGGCTGCTGGCTTGGTGGACAGGTCTTCGTCGCCCGTGGGCGATGCGGGTATCGAGGGTGGATCTAGTTCTGGTTGGTTCTTGATCGGGATTCCGCGTCGAACCCAGGCTGGGAACAACACGATGTCGTGGGGGTTGACGAAACTCGCGACGAGCAGGAAGGGACGCAAGGCATTTTCGTCTCCTTCCTCTCGCCGGCGGTAACGGTCCTGCAGCCAGGCGACTACTCGGTCTGCGATGAGCGGATCACGCCGGAAGCCGCTGTTGGCCAGTGCGCCGCCATGGGGTTCGGGACCTACCCAACCGGAAAAGCCGAAGGGCTTGAGCGGATCGGCTGCACGGTATGCATCGACGGCTTCCTGATCGACCTCCCCGGCGGCGTTGTTGGTTGCAAGAACCTGGCCGGTGTTCTCGTCGATCAGGTCGGCGTGGGAGATGTGCCACTTGCCGTCGTAATGAGTGTCGTAACCGCCGGCCCTGAACCAGTGACCGAGCGTGGGGACCTCGCCGGCACGGAGCCAACGCAGGCGCGAGTCGTCAGCCATCTTTCCCAGGCCGTCGGTCTGGGTCACACCATGAACGTCGGGGTAGTGCCCGGTGAAGATCGTCGGCCTACTGGGAACGCAGGCCAGCGAGCCCGTGTAGTGGCGCCCAAAGTTGAGTGCGTGTTCGTCGAACCAGGCCCGACCGGTCAGCGTTTCTGCACGCCACCGGGCGATGTCTGAGTTTTCGTACGGTGGGGCGGCGCGTTCCTCGTCGGTCATGATGACGATGACGTCGGGTCGAACGGTCATGGCCGCTGCCCTCTCCGACCCAAATGGGCTACGAGCCCTGAGAGCATCTCGTCGGATGCTGCCCCGAGCCTGCGTCCGACAATGCGTGCGATCAACTTCTGTGGGGGTCGCGGGCCTGCATCGATGTCGGTGGTCAGCCTCACCTTCGTTCCGTCTTCGGTTGGTTCGAGCCGCCAGGTGTTGGTAGCCGAGCGGATCACTGGTGGGAGCCCTTTGAGGGAGTACGACAAGGTGTGTGGTTCCTCCCACTCGACGACCGTCTCTATGAGAGCTGATCGACCAACCTGCACACGACGAGTTGTACCGACATCGGATGCTCCCTCGGTGAGGAAGCATGAGTGTTCGACGTTGGGCGCCCACGAACTTATGGCCTCGAACTCGGACAGCACCTTCCAGACCTCGGTCGGTGCGGCATCGACGAGACGGGACCGCTCGATAGTGGTCATGAGGCCATGAAGTCGACGAGCAGTGCAGCCAGCAGCGGTCCCTGGTCTTCTTGGAGGAAGTGACCTGCGCCCTCGATTGTCGTGTGCGGTTGGCCTTGGGCTCCAGGAACTCTGGCCAGGAAGGGAGTTTCGCCGCCCTTGGTCACCGGATCGAGGTCACTGAACGCAACCAGGAACGGCCTTTCGAACTGTTCGAGCACCTTCCACGCCGCCTTGTTGGCGGATGCTTCCGGGTCGTCGGAGTTGGTGGGCACAAGAGACGGAAAGATCCGGGCTCCGGCCTTGTAGGAATCGTCGGGGAAAGGGGCGTCGTAGGCAGCGATGACTTCATCTGACAGGTTGCTGGTGCATGCGCCGTTGACGAGTTTCCCAATGGGGAACACCGGTGATTCCTGGGAGAACTTCTGCCAGGCCATGAAGGCTTCCGACCCGCCTTCACCGGTTGGTAGGCCCGTGTTGCCAATGGCCACGCGTTCGTATCGGTCGGGTTGGTCGGCCACCAGCCGTAGGCCAATGAGGCCGCCCCAGTCCTGGCCGAAGAAGGTGACGTCCTGCAGATCGAGATGGTCGAAGATGAGCGACGAGGCCCAGACGACGTGACGGGCGTAGCTGTAGTCGGTCATCTCCGTCGGCTTGTCACTACGGCCGAAGCCGACGAGGTCGGGAGCGATTACCCGGTAACCGGCGGAGACCAGCGGTGGGATCATGTCGCGATAGAGGTAGCTCCACGATGGCTCTCCGTGCATCAGCAACACGACGGGACCGTTGGACAGGCCTTCGTCTAGGTAGTGGACCCTCAACGTTCCACCGTCGCCATCAGGTATTTCGGCGTAGTGCGGTTCAAACGGGTAACCGGGTAGATCGGTAAATCGGTGATCGGGCGTTCGAACAGTGTCCATGTCTCTGTTTCCTTCGGGTCTGGTCGACTCAGCTCGGGTGGACTTCGACCCTGTGCAGGTCATCGCCCAACTCGATGGTGCCGGTGAAGTGGGTGGCGGCGAGTTTGCGCCAGTCCTCGCCACCGCCGGATGGGAATGTTGGTACGTAGTGCGTGAGCACCAGGGTCTCCATGTCGGCTCGCGCCGCTGTTCTCGCAGCCTCTTCGGGAGAGGAGTGGTAGTCGAGCGTGTCTTGCAGTCTCTGCATCGGGACGTTCTCGATGACGTCCTTGCGGATGACCGTGTGGACCAGAGCCTGCGCACCGATGCACAGCCTGTCGAGGCCTTCGCATGGCACGGTGTCGCCGGCGACGACAACCGAAGCGCCGTCATAGTCGAAGCGGAATCCGATGCTGGGTTCGACCGGCTTGTGGTCTGTGGGCGCGCAGGAGACTCCTACCTGTCCGCCCAGGTCGATCTTGCCTTCGGTCACTTCGATGACCTCGACAGGGGGCCGATGGTCGAGGTCGTCGTGGTGGGCCATGCGGTAGCCAATGTCGGGTTCCAGCGAGGCGAGGATGTGGTCTACAACCGTTCGGGTCCCGATTGGACCGACGATGGTGAGCGGAGATGGTTCGAAGGTCATAATCCATCTGGTGGTGATCACGTCGTTCAGGTCGGTGACGTGGTCACTGTGTAGATGGGTCAGTAGTACAGCACTGAGTTGACCTGCGCTGCTGGCTGCGCCCCCCAGGCGCATGAGCACGCCTCGGCCGGCGTCGACGAGGAACTGTTCGGTACCACACGTGATGAGCGTGGCTGGTCCGGCCCGGTCCGGATCGGGCATGGGGCTGCCGGTCCCGAGGAGTGTGATGGCAAGCATGCGGTTGATTCCTTCTCTGGCTGAACGGTGGGGCTCAACGATGGGCCGGAGCCATGTAGAACCAGAACGGAAACTCAGTGAATCTCCTCGGTTCGGTGGAAGCGCTCGACGTAGCGCCACTCGTCGTCTGGGTGGAGGTCATTGCCGGGCCATCTCTGCCCTGGCAAGAGCATTTTCGGCTTCCACCGATGCCCGTGACAGCAGCTGGATCTCGACCTCGTGGAGTGTCCCGGAGAACGGAAAGGGTGCTTGGTAGCGATCGGACACTGCTGAGCCGTGGTCGTAGCCGATGCTCGGCCCGACGGAGGAGATCATCCGCATGTAGAAGGGCAGGTCGGCCCGGCCTGCTTCGTTGCCGTCGACGGCAAGTATCACGATTCCGGATTGGCCACCAGTTCGTCGGAATCGTGCTGTCAGAACCGAGTCGCCGACGGGTAGGTCGACGTCAGATTCCAACAGGGTGTGTTTGTCGAACGCGTTGTAGTCGACGATCAGGCGTTCGTTTTGCACGAAGACCGAGATTCCGGAGTTCTCGGTGCCGGTTGCCCACAGGACGCCGTCTTCTCCACTAGCTCTCGTGACCTGGGCAGTCAGGTCGAAGCTCCGTCCGCCCGTTGCTGCGCTCGCGCCACCTGGGATCGGCGACATTGGTGGCCGATACACGTAGCGCCTGTCGGGTGGGTGGGGTGAGTGATCCCGGAACCGGGCGCCAAAGAGACCGCCCATGCCACGATCATCGAGTGGGAGGACTCCGTGGCGTTCGGCTTCGGACCACCACAACGCAACGAGTTCTGCCAACTTGTTTGGATCCGAGCCGGAGAGGTCGTTGCACTCCGATGCATCGACGCTGAGGTTGTAGAGCTCCCAAGGTTCTGTTTCGTAGTCCGCTCCCTCCTGGTGTTTGCAGACGGCCTTCCACTGGCCTGCCACCAGGGCCCGGCTGCCGGCCATCTCGAAGTACTGAAGGGCGTTGGGTGCCGGCGCCCCTGCATCACTGAAGACCCCGGCAAACGAGTGGCCTGTGACGGGCAACTGGCTCCGGCCTCTGAACACGTCTGGGGGAGTGATCTGGAGGAGGTCGTAGATGGTGGGCACGATGTCAGCAACGTTGGTGAACTGCCCGCGCATCGTCCCCCGTTGACCTTCTTCGATACCGGCTGGCCAGGACACGATCATCGGGACGTGGACGCCGCCCTCGTGGGTGTTCTGCTTGTACCACTTGAACGGGCTGTTGCCGCACTGGGCCCATCCCCACGGATAGTTGGTGTGGCTATGTGGTCCACCGATCTCGTCGATCCTTTCGACGGCCTCGTCTGGTGTTTCGAGGATCCCGTTGAAGAACTTCATCTCGTGCATGACGCCGAAGGGACCACCTTCCTGGGAGGCGCCGTTGTCGGCTAGGACGATGAGGAGCGTGTTGTCCAGTTCTCCAATAGCGCGGAGACCGGCGACGAGGCGACCGATCTGGTCGTCGGTGTGGTCGAGAAAGGCGGCGAAGGCTTCCTGTAGCCGAACAGCCAGGCGTTGCTGGTTGACGGGCAGCGTGTCCCACGGTTCCACGCCAGGATTCAGGGGCGCCAACTCCGTTCCCTCAGGGATGACCCCTATGTCGATTTGACGCTGGAACCATCGCTGTCGAACAACGTCCCAACCCTCGTCGAACGAGCCCCGGTACTTCGCCAGGTACTCGGGTGGAGCCTGGTGGGGAGCGTGGGTGGCACCGAACGGCAGGTATGCGAAGAATGGGCGATCGGGTCGCACTCCCTTGCTGTCAGACACCATTCGCAGCAACTGGTCGACTAGGTCCTCACTGAGGTGATAGCCGTCCTCAGCCTTGCCCGGTGGCTCGATCGGGTGGTTGTCACAGACCAGTTGGGGATGGAACTGATCGGTTTCACCCTCGAGAAATCCGTAGAACCGGTCAAATCCGCGCCCCAGCGGCCACTGCTCGAACGGCCCGGCTGCCGAACACTGTTCCATGGGGGCTAGGTGCCACTTCCCGGTGCAGAAGGTCGCGTAACCCTCAGCCTGGAGTACCTCGGCGACCGTGGCAGCGTGGTTCGAGATGTGGCCCAACTGGTGGGGAAATCCGGTCTGGAAGTTGGACACTGCGCGCATACCGACCGCATGCTGCGACCGGCCGGTAAGCAGCGAGGCCCGGGTCGGCGAACAGAGCGGAGTTACGTGGAAGTTCGTGAACTGAAGACCGTTCGCCGCCAGCTCGTCAATATGTGGAGTATCGATTTCTGACCCGTAGCAACCGAGTTGGGCGAACCCTGTGTCGTCCAGCAGGACAACGACCACGTTGGGTGAGTCATCTGCAGGGTGTACCGGTTCCTCGAACCAGGGTTCTGATTCGGCAAACGTTCGACCGATGTGGCCATGGAAGGTTTCTGTTGGCAGATCCGGCTTTGACACAGTGTCCTCCCTCAAGATGCAATCTATCTTATGAGAGTCGAACTATCAATATCTGATTGGAGTGCTAGACTCAGAGTCTGCAAGGAGGAGACGGGGCGAAAATGGCACCGCAATCGCTGATGACCCAGACCGCTTTAAGCAACGAGACCATCGACGGCCGCCGGGCCCGGCGGGAACGCGGCCGCCTTGCCGTGTCCGACGCAGTGATCGACCTTGTGGGCGAAGGGAATACGGACCCGACATCCGAACAGGTAGCGGAGCGAGCAGGAGTCTCGGTTGCCTCCCTGTTCCGCTATTTCGAAACACTCGAAGAGCTCAGGCAGGAGACGCTTCGTCGATACTTCAAGCGCTACGACCACCTTTTGCAGCTACCGGACATCGCCGAAAGCACTCTCGAACATCGCACTCAGGTTCTAGTTAACCGCCGGGCAAAGTTGTATGAAACGACTGGACCGATGTGCCGCCAGGCCCGGAGAAAAGCTCCAGAGTTTCCAGATGTTGACGAAGGGTTGCGTTCCGTCCGGTCGATGCAGGCAGATCAGATTCGCCAATGCTTCGCCCACGAACTGGAGGCCTTGAATCCCTCTGCCC
>Ga0208947_1001125_pt1 | contig 12355 bp, 7 predicted proteins | sample AOAMet1_04_M0_20_2_FD_188226 | JGI IMG/M metagenome (GOLD analysis project Ga0208947, IMG submission 188226) | Ammonia-oxidizing marine microbial communities from Monterey Bay, California, USA - CAN11_04_M0_20 (SPAdes) | ecosystem: Environmental > Aquatic > Marine > Intertidal zone | place... | reverse complement strand
ATTCGCAATGTAGAGAACCAACGGAGGCGAAGCAACGCCTAGGAGAACTCTCTGTGTTTGATTCACTCGGTTGGCCGTCAAATCTAAATCGATTCAACGGCCAACTTAGGTGAATTCTAATAACGATGTTGTTGGATTTCACTTGGCTGTAAACGCCAAACTGAAAAATTATTCCAACTCAAATACTTCTCGGCCCTGAATAGTAGAAATGGCCTGGTAGACTTCAATCGAAGGGTTCGCGAGAAACTGAACCGAACCGTCACCGAGGGCAAAGTTTGAACCTCCAGGATGGTTGCTTCGGAAGTTGCTTGTCGAATCATTATCGTTAGCGGTGCCGCCAGCAGTACCTGCGAAACTAGAATCATCAATCAAAGATTCGGTAACTGGATTTTTGTTTAGGTAATCAGCCGTGGACGCGAAAATACTGGTTCGCGGTGAAAGCCCTTGAGACTGAAAGATCGTGCTGTTCGGTTGGGGAACAAGCCAAGGTTGCATCGCAGCAACTTCTCCGCCGAATGCATCCATTGCCGGTGGACCCTCACTGCCTTGTCCAACGGAAACTTTCCAATCTTTTCCGGTCGCTCCCTCTCCGATGCCGATAGTGTTACTCGAGCCATCGGTGATGTCGCTGAATCGAACTTTCATACCGATGTCAAACATCCCTTTTCCTTGGAGCGAATACGGTTGGTTACACCATTTGTAACCTGATCCACGAGAAAGGACGTATGTGGTGACACCGTAGGTGTCGCCGATCGGAAGTCCCAGTGCTTGGGCAAGGTAACCAAACTCAGGATCTTTGACCGGACTGTCACCAACATTCGAAGGGCAGAAAAATGAATTAACAGGTGTGCTCGCGACCTGCGCAGTTTGCTGTTCCCAAGGACGTGTGAAATCGATCAGGTTCTGCAGGTTTTCTTGTTCGATAAATGGCAGTGTTGAAGCGAACGCACTCATGTAGAGGTTTGTGTTGGGAAGCATGGTTCCAAATTCAGCTTCGGCACCCATGGGAAAGTACTTGTAAGCACTTTCGTAGTTATGCATCGCGAGCATAACGTTTTTAAGATTGTTCGCGCATGAAATGCGGCGGGCGGCTTCTCTGACTTGTTGAACCGCAGGTAGTAGCATCCCGATTAAAATTCCAATAATCGCGATGACTACTAACAACTCAACGAGTGTAAAACCTCTTTTGGTTTTTCTCACCTTGCTTCTCCTTTTCTGAGATCGAGCGTCGTGCTGCCAGGCATGAACAGTTGGCAGCGAGGGATGGAAGTAAAAATAATTAAGGAATCGTCACATTTAAAAAAGATTCTTTGTCATGAATCTAATCTAATTTAGCAGCGAGGCTATCGGAATTCCGCAACGAGGATATTTATATCAACAATGGTGATCTTTATGGGTGGAATTGCGACCCTTGTCAGTGTTCTGGATTGTTTAGCGGCAGCCAATTGGTTTTTTGTCTGGTTACGTTCTTTTTTGGGGGGGCTAAAAACAAGACCTCCCTTTTGGAGGGGGCTCGGGCTGGGGGATCCGTGGTGCGGTTGAGCGCTTGGGGACGTGCGGGGGCAAAACGAGAGGACGTTTTTAAGGCACTAATGGAGCTCAAGAATGTGGCTTGCTGTGTAAGACGCTATACTTCAATCCGGAAGCAAAATCATCGTAGCCGTGAATGAGTCGGGCCAATTTGACGACGACAAGAGACGCCATTTCTGCCCGCTAAAAGAGTGGTGGTGTTTAGAGCCGTGTCTAAACGTGTTGATTAAATACGGTTTGTTTTTTGGGTAAGGAATGTAATAATTCCTTCCGCAGCCAAATCGGACTTCATTGCCCATACTCAACATTTTGTCTCAACATTTTATCTGATCACAATTGTGGCGAGTTACTAAATTTTATATGCAAATCGTAAGCTATCCCAAACGCGGTTTTACGCTCGTTGAATTACTGGTTGTGATCGCGATTATCGGCATTCTAATTGGGATGTTGCTGCCAGCGGTTCAAATGGTGCGGGAAGCTGCTCGTCGAACCGCATGCCTCAACAATGTTCGTCAGGTTGTTCTCGCCGCTCACAATTTTGAGTCTGCTTTTCAGCACTTTCCACCAAGTTTTGAAATAGAGTCCGGTAGTGTGTTGTCTGGAAATAACGGGTCTTGGTCGGTTCACGGAAGATTGCTACCTTTTTGCGAGCAAAGCAATTCGTACAAGGCTGTTGATCTCAATATCGCTTGGGACGCCCAGCTGGATACCGGTGTGCCAATGCTGAGAATTCCGATGTATCAATGCGCAAGTGAAGTCAACGACCGCGTCAGGAATGATTCCTTGGGTAACCCGAAAGTTTACCCACAAAATTATGGATTTAATTTCGGCACGTGGTTGGTTTACGATCCCGTTAATGGGCGGCGAGGTGATGGAGTGTTTTATGTCAATAGTAAGACTCGTTTTGGCGGGGTTACAGATGGCGCGAGCCAGACGCTTTGCATTGCCGAGGTAAAGGCCTACACCCCTTACATTCGAAATACCCAAGACCCAGGTCCTGAACCGCCGGATACTTCGGATGCTTTTTCCGGATTCACCGGACAGTTGAAGCTAGGAATTGGCTTGCAGAGCAATACGGGGCACACGGAGTGGTGCGATGGCAGAGTGCATCACTCTGGTTTTACGACCGCATTCACACCCAACACAAAAGTGCTTTATCAGCATCAGGGCAGAACCTACGACATTGATTTTAATTCAGTGCAAGAGGGGAAACGCAGCGATCAAGCCAGCTATGCGGCTGTTACCACGCGGAGTTATCACTCGGGTGGCCTGGTCAATGTTGGACTGATGGATGGTGCGACGCGTACCGTCTCAGACAAAATTGAATTAGGGGTCTGGCGAAGCCTTGGCACCGTCAGCGGAGGTGAGATTGTCGGTGAATTCTAGTTCTGGAGTTCAACAATCTTGCGCTGCCCTGATTTAGCGATTTCTGTTGGTAATTTGGCGTTCTGATGCCCTTTCACGAAAACGCGTAAATTGCTATCATTTAAAACACGCAGTTGACGATCAGACGCTTTTAGCTGGTCGAGTCAGTGCGATATAAGAAATTCGGACGGATGGCTGAGTCTGGTCGAAGGCACCGGTTTTGAAAACCGGCGACGTGGTAACGCGTCCGGGGGTTCGAATCCCTCTCCGTCCGCTTTTTCTTTCAATGATTGGCAGTTGCATTGAACTTGCAACGCTAACCGCCGCCTCAGTATCGGCCTCTCCTACATCGTAACTGTTCTCTTTTTGCTTGGTGAATTAGTCTGCCGAACGGATGGGGCTCGGTTTTGGTTCGATGAGCCAGGAATTGAGTGTTTTTTTTAACAGTTTTCGGATTGCCGATGCGGTTAGTGCGCTAACCACGTAGGCCCTCAAGGCGCGTGCTTTTTGCTTCAACCAATTGCCCGTTACGGAATTATTCAAAGGGAAATCGCAGAATCGATTTGTCGGTGATAAATCAAAACATTCAAAGTTTTGTTGTTCAGCGGTGGCCGTTTTTATGCCGGCTTAAAAATATGGCGTGGGGCGCAAAGAGGTGTTAAAGTAAACTGTTCACAGAGGTTGGCAATCGTTAAACACTGATTGCTGGCCACTCTTTAGTTTTCGTCAATTTACTTTTTCGTCAATTTAGTTTTCGTCATTGGGAAATCCCCATCGTAGAACTGAGAGGCGAGAGCCGGCCTTCCATTTGAGTTGTCCACTAGTCATTGTGTAATTACTAGTTTACTCAGAAAAATAGATCTCAACGTTTGCCAGGAATTATGACTTATTCTTCAAAATCAATACTGAGAACCAACCTGTTGCGTTTTCTTGTTTTCATTTTGCCAGCGGTGTTTGTAACAGCGACCGTGCACAGCGACGAAAAATTTGAATTCAAGAAAAATGATATTGTCGCGGTTTACGGCAATGGTTTAGCGGATCGAATGCAGCACGACCCTTGGGTCGAGACGGTGCTTCAGAGTCAGCTAAAGGGGAAGAACGTCAGTTTCCGAAATATGAGTTTTTCGGGCGACATGGTCAATCAAAAACCTCGGAGTAAGGGGTTCACAAACGACGAGGAATACTTGCAGCTTGTCGGGCCTGACGTCGTCTTTGTTTTTTACGGTTACAACGAGTCGTTCGCAGGTTCGGAGGGCGCTGAGGCTTACCAAAAGGAACTGGTTAAGTTTGTTAATCGATATAAGAAACTTCGAAAGGCAGCAGGCAAGAGTGTCCGGTTTGTTTTGTTCAGTCCGATTGCTGCTCAAAACACAGGGGATCCACTCCTCTCAGATGGCGTAGCCTTAAACAAAAACTTGGCGGCGTACACCGAAGCCACTCAGAAAGCGGCGAGCGAAACAGAGGCGACTTTTGTGGATTTGTACACTCCAACAAAACGATTGTTTCAAACAAGTGTAAAGCGATACACGCTCAATGGGATACACCTCAACGCGTTGGGTTACAAGAAACTTGCAGGCTTTGTTTCGGAGGCGTTGCTAGGTAAGAGTATGCCGGCAGAGGATTCTTTAGGGAGTCTTTACGCAACGGTCAAAGATAAAAACTGGCACTGGCATAACCGCTATCGGGCTACCGACGGAAATGATGTTTGGGGCGGTCGTTCGACGTTGACGTTTGTGGACGGCCAAAGCAACGCTGATGTTTTGAAGCACGAACTCGCGATGCTTGATGTGATGACTGCCAACCGAGACAAAGTAATTTGGGCTGCTGCAAACGGTAAAAAATTGGTTGCAGATGACAGCAACGTTCCTCCGCCGGTAAAAGTCATTTCTAATGTGGGAGGCGGAAGTAAGAGTTCTAGCGCTGAAAAGGAGGGAACTCTCGCTTACCTAAGTCCTGAGGAGAGCCTTGCCAAGATTAAGGTGCCAGAGGGCTTTGAGTTAAATGTATTCGCCTCGGAGGAAATGTTCCCCGATTTGGCCAACCCCGTGCAAATGCAGGTTGATACTAAGGGGCGGCTTTGGGTGGCAAGTTGGAATACTTATCCCAAGTGGGAACCGCTTAAGGAGATGAATGACAGCCTCATGATTCTTGAGGACACTGATAACGATGGTGTTGCGGATAAAAGAAAGATATTTGCTCACGTCCACAATCCGCTTGGTTTCGAATTTTGGGGAGGCGGAGTGTTGGTCACTTCCGGTCCCGACTTGTTGTTTTTGAAAGACACCGATGGCGATGACAAAGCCGACGTGCGGTTTCCAATTCTTCAGGGGCTTGGCACGTCAGATACGCACCACGCGGCAAACAATCTAATTATGGGGCCCGACGGCGGTATTTACTGGCAGAGCGGGATTTTCCTTGTTCACAACCATGAAACGCCATGGAAGCGGAACATGACGACGGGCGGTTCGGGGATGTACCGCTTCGACCCGCGGACGTTCTCAATTACCCCTCACGCGGCGAATTCACCTAACCCGCACGGTACTAGTTTTGATTATTGGGGTTACTGTTACGCTAATGACGGAACCGGTGGACGTTCTTATCAAGTCCGTCCGGAGGGGAATGGATTTAAGATGCATCCTTTGTTGGTCAAGGAATTTCGTCCTGTGGCCGCGGATGAGATTTTATCCTCGGAGCATTTTCCTGATGAGATGCAGAATGATTTTCTGATTTGTAACTGCATTGGTTTTCTTGGCGTCAAGCAATATGTGCTTGATCGCGAGGGCAACGGCCGGAATCGAAAGTTTGGTGACGTTTGGGGTACTCCCGGTGTTGAGTTACTCAATAGTGAAGATCGAAATTTCCGTCCAACGGATGCCATTATTGGTTCTGATGGAGCGTTGTATGTGTCGGATTGGCAAAACGCAATCATTGGTCACATGCAGCACAATATTCGCGATCCAAATCGCGACCACTTGCATGGTCGAATTTTCCGTTTGACCGTGAAAGACCGTCCTTTGCAAAAGCCTGTTAAAATTCATGGACAGCCGATTGAAGCGCTGTTGGAAAACCTTACCCATAAAGTCGATGGTGTGCGGCAGCGGACGCGCGTCGAGCTAAGTGCTCGCGACGGAGATGCGGTAATCTCGGCAACTCAAAAATGGATGAGGGATTTTGATCCGAATGATGAAACCGAATCGCACCATCTTTTAGAAGCACTTTGGTTGCATCAGCAGCATCACGTGCGGAATGACAGACTTTTGGAATCTTTACTGAGCTCAAAGGTTGGGCATGCGGCAATGGCAGCCAAAACCGTCAAGCACTTTTGGGACAACGTGGACGTCAAAGGGGCGACAAAGTTCGCTGCTCCTGCCGCGTCTCATGTTGTGAAATATGCACCCCCCAAACACCTCAAGGCTGCCGATAGAAAAGTTTATAAGCTGGGATCTGAGATCTATCAGCGAGAATCACATTGTGCGACTTGCCATCTAAACGATGGAAAAGGCAACTCGAACGTTTATCCGCCGCTTGTTGGCAGTCCTTGGGTTCTGGGAGACGAGGATCGCTTAATCAAGATGACATTGCATGGTTTGTGGGGGAAAATGAAAGTTAACGGGAAAACTTACGATCCGGCTCGCGGCGTACCTCCCATGACCGCATTTCGCTCAATTCTCAAAGACGAAGAACTTGCTGCGGTACTTACGTTTGTTCGAAATACCTGGGGCAATCAAGGTTCTAGAATCAAACCGAAAGACGTGCGACGGGTTCGTGAAGCCACGGAGAAGCGAACGACGTTTTGGACTCCTGACGAATTACTGGCTGAGCATCCTTTTGGGAAGGCTGAACTAGCAATGGATCAGGCAGGAACTGAGGTTGAAGAATTCACGAATGATCAACTTGAAAAAGAACTACTCGCTGCCGATCCCACTGAACTCGCACAGATTGCAATATCAGAGGGGAATGCCAATCGAGGCAAAGCTCTCTTTTATCAGTCGGCAGCGGCATGTTTCGCTTGTCACGATCCGGGGAATGGTGCACCACAAGCTGGTCCTGATCTGAAAGCACTGACGACTTCCCTGACTCATGAAGAGTTGGTTGAGTCCATTCTCTATCCTTCGAAGCGAATTGATAAAGAGTACGCTCAGGTCAAGGTGCTGACTCTCGACGGTGTCTTGTACACAGGTATTCGCGTTTCAGAAACAGATGATGAATTCGTGTTGCGAAGTTTGGCTCAGCCAAAACCGATCGTAATTAAGCAAGATGACATTGACGATGTGGTCGAAGCGAAAACGTCGTTGATGCCAGCGAACCTCGTAAAGGCCTTGAAAAACCGCGAAGAATTCAATGACTTAATGAAGTATGTGATTGAAGTCAGGAAGCAGTAATCGCTGCAGCGATCTGACATCGCTTGAGGGCGTTGGTAGCCGTGGTAACCGCCGCGGTTGCCACGCTAACAGGCTTTTCAGTTTTCGGTTTAGTTTGGTTGACAGTGATGACGTCAGGATTGGGAGGGCTTTTTGGGAGCACCCTCATCAGACTCGTCTGCCAATCCGATCGGTTACTTCGCCGTGTCCGCTTGGAACAGTGGGAGCAAATGATCAACGATCGCCTTGATTGGAAGGTTGATTGATTTTTTGTTGTGAGCGGTGGCGACGGCCACCAGATTAAGCTCCGGGAAAATCGACATGTACTGTCCACCTGCGCCGATTCCGCTGAAAAAATTTATCTCGGGTTGGGAAGTTCCAATGCTGCGGTTATGGAAGAAGTAGAAATAGCCGGCCCCTTTGTTGGGATCCAATACTTGAGCAATGTAGTCTTTTGAAAATAGTTGTTCCCCGTCGTGTGAGCCGCCTTTTAGAACGGCAATCCCAAGTTTGACCAGGCTCCTTGAGGTGAAACTGCTTCCTGCTCCGCATTTGGGAATCCCACAGCTTTGGTTTTCCCAAACGTAACTGAGTTTAAGTTTATCAGCGATTTCATTCTTGATAAATTTTTGCACGTTGGAATTAGTTTTAATGTCAATCAGCATCATAATCATCGAAGGGTCAACACCGGAGTATTTGTAGGTTTTACTCGCCTCAGAAACGGGGGCAGTTATTTCGAATAGCTTTTGAAAGTACGCCTGTTTTTTAAAGTCTGCTCCAAGTGTGTTGACTGCTTTTGGGTCTTCAAACCGAAGCCCTGATTTCATCATCAATGCGTTGCGGAGTGTAATCGATTCAACGCCTGGTTGAATCTTGGTGCGATCAATTTCTGGCATGAAATCAATGATGGGTTGGTCGAGGTCGGTCATCTTGAAAATCCCCATCTGAATTGCTCTGGCAAGCGTGAGTGAGGTTAACGTTTTCGTGACTGACATTGCGTAATGTGGTGCGTCGACGCGTCCGTGACGGTTGTACATTTCAAATACTAGTTTGCCATCTTTCCAAATAAGTATGCTGTCCAAGTCTTGGTAGTTGTCGGCTTGATCAGCGGCAACCAGTGCCTTCACGGCTAAATCGGTGAGGGGGTGATTGAGTTTGCCGACTTTGAGTCCATCATTAAGATTGAGTGGCGCGACGCTGACGTAGGCTTGTTCTAAATCGGGAAGTTTTTTTTGCGCTTGAAATGTTTGTTTTTCTGCAGGAAATTGTTTTGAAAGTCTCGGGATGTCATCCTGCTGTGCCGCCTTACTTGCAGTGGTTGGCGGCTTCCTTTTTTTTTCTCGTGGCGGTTGAGGTTCAGTAGAAGTTTCGCGACTAGGGCAACGGCTATCGGTTATGAATGGCGAGGCTGGTAGTCCCTCAAGATTGATTAGGCTGATTTTTGGATCGAGATTCGGCTTCCTAAATAAGTAACGGACGTGAACGGGATTGGAAACCGACGGAGAAGAAACCACAACCGAGTCATTGACAATCCTGGCATCGGCGTCGAAGTACTTTCCATCGGCCCCGGAAATTTCGAAATAGTTGAGTTGGTCTCCCCCTTCAGCATTCGCAAGCCCACTTCCGATGTAGTCAAAAGTAAGCGTTGCTTGCTGGTTGCTGATGGAGACATTTTTTAAAAGAGGCCCGGAAAAAACAATGTCCGTTTTGCCATAGTCCTTTGCGAGTGCCCAGAGAGATAGTCGTTCTCCGGCGTGGCGTTTCTCAGTTGGGTGTAAGCTGGGTCCGTGATCATAAAAAACTGCCATTCCGGTGTTCACACTTTGATCCAGCGCCCGCCGCATTCCGTCTCGCAACCAGGGCCACTCATTACTGGTTTGTCCCGAACGATTGGTGGTCGGTTTGGCTTGAGTTGGAACTTGTACATAATAGAACGGAAAATCGCGGACATCCGTTTTTCCGGATTTTGCCCAGATTTCCCGCCATGTTTGGATTAAGAAAGGAAGTAGTTCTTTATATTCCCAACCAGTAAACGCTTTGGCATTGCGCTCGCCTTGGTACCAAACGACCCCCCGAAAGGCAAAAGGAATAATTGGGCTAATTTTGTCTTCAAATTGGACACCGGGGTTTCGGTTTTCCTGTTCGTCATTCCAGTCAGCGGGAATGTTGAGACGCTTTCGAATGACTTCCGATTGCATCTTGGGGAGCCACGCCTGAATCGGTGTCCCGGAGTTGTAACGAAGGACCAAGCCGATCGGAATATCTAGTTTTTGGTAAAGTTCGTATCCAAAATAGAATCCAACTCGAGAAATGGAACGTTGTGATTTTTCATTGATGCCCTCCCAGCCTCGCGGAGTTGAAACTCGAAATTTGGAAAGATCAGAATTGAGGATCTCAGCTGGAATGAACCGGTTTTTGTTTGGATTGAAGGAATCCGCCATGTTTGACTGTCCGCTGCAAAGCCACACCTCTCCAACCAGGACGTCATTTAAGATCAATTCGTTTGAGCCTTTTACGGTCAGTTTGCTTCCTTTTGAGGACGTGGAGAGCGGTTCTAGCTTGATCATCCATTTGCCGTTTTCACCAGCGGTTGTCGAGTGTTGTTGCCCCGCAAATTGAACAGTCACTGCTTCACCCGGGTCGGCGGTGCCCCAAATGGGAACTGGCAGATCACGCTGCAAAACCATTCCCTCACTGAACACATCGGGTAGAACGATGTCAGCGGGTGCGGTCATTGGAATGCAGGCGCACGCTAAAAAAAACACAGCGCAGGCAAATTTTCCGACGCTTCTTTTGTGAGAGCCTGTCAGTGAATTTGTATTCATCTTTGTTCCGTGAAAAAAGGTTTGCCAGGCGGTGCCGGAGTTTAATGGCATGCAAATAAAAACTAGATGTTTTGAGCTGTGAGATGATTGGATAAAAGCTCAAAAGTTTTTGGTGTGTCAAGCGTTGCTTTCCCAAATCCTGGATTCGCACCTGCAGCAACCGCGGCGTCTTGAGCTTCCTGGTAATCGGAAATAATCATCGTAGGTGTGCTCTCGGTCTGCGGATTGGATTTTAGCTCGTGAAGGATGGCCATTCCTTCAGACCGGTCCAGATCCATTAGTCGATTTATCAAGATTAAATCGTATGGTTGATCGAGAGCACTCTGAATTGCGTCGTCGAATAAGTCAGCTCGGTGGATTTCAATGTTGTAAATCTTTGAGAGTACGAAACTGATCCGTTGGAAATCAAAATCGCATTGGCCAACAATTAGTAATTTTTGCATGAGCTTGCCGATGTGTGGTCTGAGAAAAAAAGAGATTTGCCTGATGTGCCGCGGAGTGTACCAATTGGCACGGAGTCAATCGTGGTGGGGGACTCCAACTCAAACTGTGCAGATGGTAATTCCTTGTTTGAGCGACTCTAGCGGGTTGGAGCGTGAAGGTATAAATTCTTGCCCGACAAAGCCGGTGTAGCCAGTGTCCCGAATTGCCCGCATGATCGCAGGATAAAAAAGCTCCTGTGATTCGTCGATCTCATTTCGTCCGGGGACTCCACCAGTATGGTAATGGCTAATGTAACGATGCGATTTCGTAATGGTGCCAATGACATCGCCTTCCATGACTTGCATGTGATAGATGTCATAGAGCAGTTTGAAATTATCGCTCTCAATGAGATCGCATAATGCGATTCCCCAGGCACTGCGATCGCACATATAGTCTTCGTGGTCAATCTTGCTGTTCAGCAATTCCATTGTTAGCGTGATGCCCAGTTTTTCACAAAGCGGTAAGATTCGTTTCAAACCATCGGCGCAATGTTGAAGGCCTTCTTCGTCACTCATCCCGTCTCGATTACCAGAGAAACAAATTACATTCTTGGCTCCTGCGTGAAAGGCGTCTGTGATTTGTTCACGATAGGCGGCTTCAAGAACGTCGTGATATTGTGGGCGATTCCAAGCGAGAGGGATTCCACCAACCTCTTTCCCGTCAGCGGCCATGGCAGTCGGGAACGTGACCATCGCACATTGCATGTCAAACTGATGAAGGGTGCCGATTTGTTGCGGCGTCAGTAATTCAACCGATTGAAGCCCAAATTGCTTTCCTTCACGGCAAAGATCTTCGAGCGGCAAGGAGTCATAGCACCATTGGCAAACCGAGTGGCGGATATAATTTGCATCGCCGGTACTCGCTGGTTCATCAGACTCTAATCTTGCAGCGATAGGTGAGATGAAACATTCCGCTGATTTTAATTCGTTATGCATGGCTCTATTCGGATCTCGAAATGAAATTAGGGTGAAGGCGATTCCGATTGGGAATCGGGCGGGAGCTTTTGGAGCACCGGGCGGCGATTGCGTCGTGTTTTCTTTGGGACAAGTTCCCGCATGGATTCAAGCTTTCCAAAACAAAGGAGGCGATCCTCGGGTTCCAGCGTCCGGTCCGATCTGGGGTTGGGAATAACCTTTCCGTCACGATATAGCGTCAGTGCATTAATGTCACGGTCCTCAAAGCCCGAGGCATTAATTTTCTGACCAATATACTTAGAACCATCAGGAATGTGTATTTCGGTCACTCCATAACCACGGCTGACGGTTAGTCGCTGTCTCAGATCAATTTCGGGAAAGTCAACTTGAGCGGCGATATAGTCAATGATGGCGCCGGCGATGTCTAGCTGCAAGCAAGTCTCGATTCCTTCGAGCCCCGGAGATGAATTGATCTCTAAGATCTGAGGCCCATCGGCTCCTTCGAGCATGTCGACTCCAGCAACGCGGAGGCCAAGGATCTGGGTTGCACGGACCGCCGTTTCGCAATAGTTTTCGTCAAGGATCACTCGTTCGGTTTTGGCGCCTCGGTGAACGTTACTTCTGAATTCCTGCCCCTGGGCAACCCGTCGCATGGCTCCGATTACTTGATCGCCCACTACAAATGCACGAATGTCTCTTCCCTTACTTTCGGAAACGAACTTTTGAATGAGGACGCTTTGCTTCTGGCTTTGTAACAGCTCAATGATGCCCTCTGCTGATTGCTGGGTTTCTGCCAGGAGGACTCCAATTCCTTGCGTGCCTTCCAGGAGTTTAATAATAACGGGAGCTCCGCCAACCCTTTCGATCGCTGGGAGAA
>Ga0208947_1001102_pt1 | contig 12512 bp, 11 predicted proteins | sample AOAMet1_04_M0_20_2_FD_188226 | JGI IMG/M metagenome (GOLD analysis project Ga0208947, IMG submission 188226) | Ammonia-oxidizing marine microbial communities from Monterey Bay, California, USA - CAN11_04_M0_20 (SPAdes) | ecosystem: Environmental > Aquatic > Marine > Intertidal zone | place... | reverse complement strand
GTCTACGAGCGAGAATTGCGCTCTGTCTTGGCTGGAGAGCGCAAGGGTGTGATTGCCATCACGCGCTCGTGTACCGAGGTCGAACGCGCGCGAGCAATGCAAGTGTGCCAACGCCCATTCCTCGTCGTGCGCGCGCCCGGCAGCGGCTCAGAGGGTACTGGAGATATCCTCGCGCTGCGTGGAGACATGTGTATGCCAATCGAAGTGAAATCCTCCAAGACCGATCGAATCTATCTCTCAGGCCGCACCAAGGATCAGTATCTCGCACTCATCTCAACTGGAGAAAGATGCGGCCTGCTGCCACTCTACGCATTCCGTCTGAAAGGTGTCAGAGGAGATAGTTGGACAATAATGAAAGTCCCAGTCGAAGGTTTGACTGGAAAGTTACGAAGCCTTGCGCGAAGCATACCAAACGTTCCACTTACCCGCAACGGAACGCCTTACCTCAATTGGAACGATGGAATGCCTCTACACAGATTCCTCGCACTCATCAGTCGCTCTGACGGCGCTCGTTCAATCTAAACTCAGTCGCCGTCTTTGCTAGAATTTTCGAGTATTGCTTCCGCCTCGACGAGTTGAGTCTTCACTGCCTCGATATCGGTTCTGACTCCATCGAGGTGTGCTCGTTGTAGCAGGCGAGAGATTGCTTCTGACTCACGACGTAACCTATCGATCTCACGGGTTCGTCTGCGCTCACCCAAATCGCCCGCCTCCGTCACGACCCACCCAATACGCCGTAGGTCAAGTCAGTTGCGCAGCGCACCACGAGAGTTCAAGTGGAGTCCTCGCCGACCGTGTGGTATGGAGCGAAGGCTGGGGCTGAACCAAATCCTCTTCCTCGCCATCCTTGCTTGGATTGCGATGAGGGGTTTTGCTCCCCTCTGGGTCGTTGGCATCATCGCCGCGTGGTACTTTGGCCTCGTGTACCTCGAACAGAATGGAACTTTGGATCGATGGAACGCGACGCGGGTCCTCGGAATGATTCTGATGGTTCGGACCGGTCGAGGCAAGGTTGCGTTGGAAAAAATGGCTCGCCCTCGCCGCTTTTGGAGGGCTTATGGCGAGTTCTCAATCTGGCTGTGTTTCATTGTCATGCTGGGTGTGATTCTGTTGATTGTTACTGCTGCCTTGGCGACTGCTGCTGCCCCTTCAGAACAGAATGTGTTGCCGGCTTCAGACCTTCTTTTGATTCCAGGTGTGACGAGTTTCGTACCATTTTGGTGGCCAGTTATTGCACTGGTAATTGCTCTAATCATTCACGAGTATAGTCATGGATTACAGGCTCGCGCGCACGGGATGCAGGTTCGTTCCTTCGGACTCCTCTTGGTTGGTCCGTTGCCCATGGGAGCTTTTGCTGAGCCGGAATATGAGGAAATGATGCGGGCTCCTCGCCGCGAGAGGTTGCGACTCTATGCGGCTGGACCTTCGATCAATCTGATTGCGACTTTCGTGGTTCTGATTTTGCTATCGGCGACTGCCACAGGATTTGCCGCCGGGACGCCCGGTGTCCATGCCTCAGCGATTATCGAAGAAACAGGGGCAGAAGATGCTGGTTTGATGCCCTATGAGACAATCACTCACATCGGTGAAGAGAGGATTAACGATTACAATGAATTCACCGATGCGATGGGTGTTTATTCATCAGGTGAAACAGCGGAATTCACCGTAGTCTCATCTGCCGCTCACGGTGAAGCAGAGACTCGAATTATTGAGATCACTTTCACAGACCGCTGGCAGTATCACATAGACCAATGTGAGAAGGACCCAAACTGTGTTCAATCTGAGTTGGAAGAGCAATTGGCTGAGATAGGAATCGAGCAAGGTGATGCATTCGTTGGAGTCAGTAACCTTCGCTCAAACACCGCAGCTGTCGAAGGCTGGTCATTCGTATTTGATGACCAATTTACCCCTGCTCAGAAGAGTCTCGGCCTATTGATTACACCATTGGTTTTGCTGGGTACTCCTATTGCCCTCGATGGACACACGATGCCACTCGAACAACGAGCCATGTTGACCGCGGGAGACGGCCCGATTGCCTCCACCCTCGGCACAGACGGTATGCTTGCCACCTTCGATTTCCTATTCTGGTTGGCCTGGATTAACTTCATTCTCGGATTCGCCAATCTGATTCCGATGATTCCCTTCGATGGTGGTCACATGTTCCGAGATGCAGCGCACTCGACTATGCGATTCGTAATGCGAGGCGCTGACCCGATTCGCATCGAGGGCGCTGCGAATCGATTGAGTTCGATGAGCAGTCTATTCGTTCTCTTCATCGTCGCGATTCCGATTATTCTACCGCGACTCGTCGCTTGAGAAGAGCGAACAGATAGTGAATTCATTCTTCTTCGGAGGCAGCGTCAGCGGCCTCGACATCATTCGATTCTTCGTCCTCATTCTTCGAAGTCAATCGATCTGTAATCATCTCAATTATGACCGGGGCAGAGATGATGATAGCGACCAGCACAGCGAGATTTCCCCAGGTATTGCCGGTGACTTGCCCCGCGGTACCGCTGGCGTAGAGTTTGACTGCGCCGACCCACGGAATCTCGAGAGAGGCTACACCCATTATCCACTCATCCTTGATTGCAGTTACCAGTTCGCCGTTCTCGTCGGTGAGTGATTGTTGGTCGTATTGACAGCCATTGCTCCAGCGATTATCGCCAGTTGTGATATATCCCTCGTGGGTGATAATTGACAAGTCGATTTTCAGTTTTGAATTCCCATGAAAGCAATCGTATTCGAGTTCCACAAAGCCTGATTCCTCACCAACTACGTCAGTTCCAGGCACATCCCAGCCACCATTTGGATTAGCAATCGCTTGTAGCAAAGCACGGTGAATGACTGGAGTGTCGGAGCCTCCGTTCTTGCGGAAGATGATGACGTCTCCGGGCATCCCGTGAGTCTCGTAACCCTCGTGCTCACCACCTGGTTCAGTGGCCTCTGCAAAGGTGATGATATCGTGGCGGTCGGGGCTCATGACGAGGACGAGATCGCCAGGGTCGATTGCTCCGACGGAGCCGTGCTCATTGTCATGCATCATCGAGCCTGATTCGACGACGACCATTGGTGGGTAGGAGCCAGTTGCAATGGTCATCGAGCCGAGCAGAAGGATGACGAGTCCGATTGCGAGGCTCGCCTCACGTTTCAGAACGTGAAGGTCCAACCTCATTCCTCCTCGGATACCGAGGAATCCTTCGCTGATTTACTGCGGCGACTCCTTGACGAAATATTGACGCCGGCTGGCGTAGTGAGGTATAACAAAATGAAGGAAGTGGTTGCGAGAAGGATTCCAACGCCATCAAAGTGGGGAGCAAGGGCGTGAATCGAATCATCGCGAGCCAGCCACAGTGTGAGATCGACTGTATATTCGCGAGCGCCACCGCCCTGTGTGGCGAAGCCAGCCACCATATTGTAGAGCAACATTGCAGCACTAAATCCGCTGAGGCCAAGCACGGCGCGATTGGATTCGGCCTGGCGAAGCGACTTGGCACCGGGTAATTGCCGAGAGAGACGGGAATCATTGGTATTCCACCAAGCCGAGAGATACGACTGAACTCCATTTACATCCGAGTCGACATTAATCTCGTCCCACGGCTCGGCGGAGTCGAAATCTGCATCCTTAGACTGGGCAGCCTCTGCCGAACTGCCCGCAGGTCGGATATGCCTGAAGCGGGTGCTGACCTTGATGCCCATCTCATTGTACAGGCGCACGAGTTGCGCCTGATATCCAGGTCCGAGCATATCAGCTGCGTTTTCCGCCTCCTTGCGTAGGCGCAGAATCTCGGGCCGATTATCCATCTGCAGAATTTCATCGAGATTCGCCTTCTGACCCATGTAAACAAAGAATTCAGGAACCACCCAGAATGCTATCAAACCGCCGAAAAACAATCCAGCCCAGCTCCATGGGACCCATTCGGCCTTCGTAGGATCGGTTGTACCATCGAGGATGAAGAGGAATAGAATACCCCATATGGTCGCAGCCATCGAGAGTATGGTCACCCCTGAAATGATGCGGAAATGGTTGTCTTTGTGACCGGCCCACCAACGCCCAAGAGCGGAATTTAGTCGCTTGAGGGGACCTGCCATCGCGGCTCGGGTCACGCTCCTGAGATATGTCCCTTATCGCGTGATGTTCAATGGATTCATGTCCGAATCTGTGAATGATTACCATTAGTTGCTTGCCTAGACACTCCAATGTAGGGGGTCTTGATGATGACCCATTGGTTCATGTTGGGTGGACTTGGCGACATGGTCGATGTCCACCGCTGGGGGTGATTCCGGAGCCCTCGACTTACTGCACCCGCGCGTGCGGGAATTGGTAGATGAGCGTGGGTGGAAATTGACTCCTGTTCAAGAAGCTGCTACTGCGGATTTGGTTGCGGGCCACGACAGAATTCTGGTCGCACCGACTGGAAGTGGGAAGACCGAGGCGGCGGTTTTGCCGCTCGCCTCGAGGGCGCTTGCGGAGGAATGGGATGGCTTGTCGATTCTCTACATAACTCCGCTGCGGGCATTGAATCGCGACATTGACCGCAGGTTGGCCAAACTACTCGAGCCATTGGGGCTAAGTGTTGGACTGCGCCATGGTGATACAAGCCAGAAAGAGCGAACTAAGCAGTCAAAAAAGCCACCTAACCTGTTGGTAACAACTCCCGAAACTGCGCAAATAATGCTACTCGGAAGTCGATTACGTGAGCACTTGGCCGGTGTAAAGGCAGTGGTTCTCGATGAGGTTCACGACATGGCAGCAAGCGAGCGGGGAGCACAATTGCTAATTGGACTTGAGAGGATTTCCGGTCTGGAAAACGCCAGTGGTAGATTCCAACGAATTGGATTGTCGGCGACCGTCGGCAACCCTGCCGAGGTCGCGCGATGGATGTCGGCCGATGCAGAGCCAATCTTTGGTCCAGCGCCTCGCACCACGAAAGTGACCGTACATCGAGAGACACCCACACCTGAGGACGAGTTATTGGCGGGCGAATGGAGTATTTCACCAAAGTCAATCGCCGCCTTCAGACACCTTGCCCACACCCTGATCGAAGACCCGCCATCATTGGTCTTCGTCAATTCACGCTCGGCTGCTGAAACCGTGGCACAGCGGCTTTCTGCAATCGTACCCGAAATCGAAGTTGGAGTCCATCACGGTAGCCTAGCTGCCGAAACTCGCCGAGAAATGGAAGAGGCTCTACGCGCTGGTGAGTTGCACGGTCTAATCTGCACCTCAAGCCTCGAACTTGGCATCGATATTGGCACCATTCGGCGAGTTCACCAATTGAACAGCCCACGCGCAGTCGATAGGATGCTACAGCGCGTCGGTCGCGCCGAGCATCACCTCGGTGGAACCGGACGCGGCGATGTCCTTGCATGGGAAGTCGACGACATCGCTGAGTGCGCAGTAATCGCCAGACGAGCAATGGCCGGAGAACTCGAGGGAGTCGAGTGGCGATATGAACCGGCCATCGTCGCCGCAAATCAATTCCTCCAAATGGCAGCTGAGAGAAGTGTCGTACCACTATCTCAAGCAACCGAATTGCTCAAACGTTCGACTATTTTTCCAAATTGGAAGGAAGAGGATACCCTCGCAGTGTTACGAATTCTCGATGACCGTTGGCTGATTAGACTGATTGACAAACCTCGCCAATCCGACACTACACTTTGGCACCCCAAGCTCTGGAAAGGGGTCGCGAAGAAGGCAAATGCAGACGCGATACCCGCCGACCTCGTTCCTGAAGAACGTCCGCCATGGGACGAGAAACACTCCGACGGAGATAAATCAAGATGGCGGCGAGCCATGGTACCGCACCTCCCTGAAACCCTCACCGAAGGTTGGTTCTCACCCGCGGGTAAACTCGGTCGAAACCGCACCGAACACATCTCGATGATTCCCGATGAGATATCCTACCGAGTCAGAGACGCAGTCACACGCCGCTCTCTCGGATCAGTCGACGAGGCCTTCGTTCTCTCACTCTCGAATACCGGACAAGACGACGCCGGCCGGCCGCGAAGATTCGTTATGGCCGGTCGGACTTGGATGATAGTCGACGCAGACCCAGAGCAGAATGAGTTGCTCGTCGCTCCGGTCAAGGATACTGGAGAAGCACCGGTTTGGTCTGGAGAACTGCCACCTGTGCCGATCGAGGTGGCTCTGGAAGTCGGCCGATTACGCCGCAGTGCAGCGGTTGCAATCGGTGCACTGGAGGCAGAATCCAATGACCTCGACTACGATGAATACCCTCTTTCAAACGAAGCAAGAACAGACCTGCTCAACACAGTCGCTCAGCATCTCGACGCCACAGAACACCTACCTACCGACACAACGCTGACCGTCGAGATACGAGAGAAAGTAATCGTGTTGAATACCTGCCGAGGAAGCAGAATCAATGAGACCCTCGCGCATTTCATACAAGCCATGGGATCGATGCTTGAAGGGAAGATGGGAACGACATTGATCGACCCCTATCGCATCGCCTTCCGAGTCCCAGGGACCACAGTTGGTCACATCATCGAATGGCTCACTAAGACCTCCCCAGAAGCCCTCGAAACCATTCTACGCATGACCATCCCCAACGGTCGTGCCTTGCGCTGGCGCATCGTCCAAGTAGCCCGAAAAATGGGTGTTCTAGAGAAGGCAGTCGATCCTCGCCGGGTAAATCTGCAGGGTCTGATGCAGCGCTACCGAGGAACACCGGTGGTCGAGGAAGCGCTGTCAAAACTCTTCCATGAGCGGATGGACATCGAAGGCACGATGGATCTCATCCGTGAAATTCAATCAGGCAAGGTCGAAGTCATCCACACGGCCAGCGGACCGCTCGGCCTCTCACCAAAGTCCGAGCGTGATCTGCTTCTCCCTGCCTGGTCTGACGCACAGCTTCGCGAGCGCTTGGAAACACGACTTGTAGCAGAGCGAGCAGTACTAATCTGTCTCAATTGTCAAGAGAAGACGCGCAAGCGCGTCGGGAGAATGGAGGACCGCATCGAGCCGTGCCCAAAGTGCAGCGGCACGATGCGAGCGTGCGCGCCAGAACGCATGGAATCCATGCTCGCTGGCTGGATTGCCAGCGAAGACCCCAAAGAGCGCACGCGCATGCAAAAGAATGCTGAACTCATCCGAACCCATGGCCACGATGCTGTACTGGCCTTGATGGGCAGAGGAGTAGGGGAGGAAACCGCAACGAGGCTGTTGCGAGGTCATACCCGAGGTAACCGAGTCAAACTACTGCGAGCTATCCACAACGCCGAGCTGCAATATGCCAGAACACGCCGTTATTGGAGTTAGAAACCGATATGGAACGCCAACCTATCGGAGGGTTGTGCTGATAGGACTGACCGGCCGCTATGCCTCGGGTAAATCTACAGTTGTGGCTTGGCTTGTTTCCAAGGGATTAGGCAGCGAATCCTGCTCTGATTCTATTCGTGCTCATCTCAAAGAGAAAGGAATCGAAGAATCTCGAGAGAACTTAATCGAAGGTGGGAATGAATTACGCCGAATCTGTGGAACGGGAATCCTCGCTGAAATGTTACTCGAGAGAATAGACGGGGGGAATGCTGTCATCGATTCAATTCGGACACCTGGTGAAGTCAGAGCCCTACGACAGCGTGAGGATTTCATTCTAATCGAAGTTCGAGCGGGAATGGAAGCACGCTGGCAAAGAGCACAGTCCCGCGCAAGAACTGGGGATATTTCTGACAAAGAGACCTTCTTCGCAAATGAAGAGGTAGAGGCAGTTGCCAAGGATGAATCTGGACAGGACCTGAACGCAACCGCAACACTGGCGGACCTAATTTTGGTGAACGATGGAAGTTTAGAGCAGTTACACGCTGATCTCGAGGAACTCTGGGTTCTCTTACCTGAGTAATCAGGCTGAGCGATAGGATATACCTGATTCATTGAACATACTTGTGGCAATCTCAAAATCTTCCTGCCAGCGCTCGGGAATTTCTGAATCAGCCGGATAAACGACTTCGAGAACTCCGGCTTGTATTAGTGAACGCGCGCAACGCGAGCAAGGTGGCCAAGTGACGTACGCAGTGCAGCCCTTCAGCGAGATACCAATCCGCGCCGCGTGCATGATGGCATTCTCTTCAGCGTGGCAGATCATCGGATATTTCATCTCACGATTGTTCAGTCGCTCCGCCGTATCTTCGATTCCACGCGGGAATCCGTTGAATCCTGTAGAGCGCACCTCGCGGTCCTCGCCAACCACGACGCATCCAACCTTGGTCGAGGGATCTTTTGACCAATCAGAAATATGCTTGGCGAGACCAAGAAATCGTGTATCCCATTTCGCACTCATCAGTTCACCTCAGGGTCGACCACCCGGTGGGTCGTTATCTCGATTCGCCTCTGAGCGGTTCGGATCATAACCCTCCCAGACTTCTGGATTCTTGTAGCAATCAGGATCATCTCGGTCGGCCTGACCACCTTTGTCATTGTCGACTCCATCACCGCAGTTGCCCACCCCGCGTTCGCCATCGGACAAGAGCGCTTCTGGACCGCCTTTCATCATCACAGCAACCATCAATCCTGCAAGGACTAAGATGAGGATGATTAGGATGACTTTGGAGCTCGTGTCTTTCGACTCGACGGTGACTTTTATTTCCACCTTGTCGTCGTTCTTAGAGGTCATGCGCAGCACCCGAAGTGGGTCATCCCTTTTGACTCTCAATGAACGCTCAACTCGTCACGAAGGTCGAGTCCATTGTTCTCACACCAATGCTTGAGGATGTCTCCAATGAGGTAAATGCTGCCCATCACGACCAATTGCACACCGGCTTGTTGAGCCATTATTTGCGCCCATTCAAAGGCCCGAATTGGGTCGTCGATTAGCAGAGGGGGGTCGAGCCTGTTTGAGCAAATTGTAGCGGCAAGTTCCGCGGGTTCGATGGCGGGTAAACGACCCGACGTCGGCTTGCTCACAACGATGTGACGGAAAGTTGGAGAATGGTATAATTCCGAGGCTAAGGATGATGTCGCTTGCAGGATATCGTCCTTCTGCGACATCCCGATGAGGAAGACGCATGGTTCTTGGATTCGAGATAATTCCGCGTCAAAACCCTCGTCATTGTGGGCCGCGCTGAATTTTACTAGATATTGCATATTGGTTGGTTTCCATCCTGGTGAACGCCCCGGCCATCTACACTCAGCTTGATTCGGGCCCCAATTCATCAACAAGGAAACCATAATCGATAGTTCTCTCCAAGTTTCCCAAGGTGATTCGGATGGATTCTTCTGATGCATGTAGAAATCATCGCCTGCAATCTCTGACATGACAGCGGCTACTTCTGGGTCGTCCGGCTCAAGAGCGATGAGCGGTACGCCGGGGCGATATATTCCGGCTTTCTCACGAGCGATTTCGGGCAGGGTTCCACCAAGAACCTCTGTATGATCGAGCGAAATCGTCGTGATGATGCATAGATCGGCATCGACGAGGCAAGTTGCATCGCCTCGCCCACCGAGTCCAGTCTCAATGATGGCGCGCTCGATGCCGGCCTCGGCAAAATGTAGCATGGCGGCGATGAAAGTGACCTCGTAGAATGTCGGTTCGAGAAGATCCCCGTCACTCGCCGCCGACTGAATTGCCTCGACATGTCTGTCGAAGTCGGCCGAGTCTATCGGCCGACCATCGACTCTGATTCGCTCCTCGACCATGACGAGGTGTGGTGTCGTGAACAAGCCAACGCGCAGACCCGCTGCTGCTGCGTTGGCCGAAAGTTGGACGCATAGCGAACCCTTGCCATTGGTTCCTGCGACATGGATTGAAGGAAATTTGAGCTGAGGATCCCCGAGGCGCTCGAGTAGCGACTCGACCCGCTCGAGGCCTAACTTCATCCCTGCGAATCGAAGGTCGTCGAGCCATTCTCGTGCATTCATTGTCTCACCTCAGCCGCCGGTTACAGCAGTGCAGGAACGGGTCAATGTGATATGGTCCTTGAAGTTCGTGGAGGGTGTGTCCGCTGAAAGTGAAAGTGTCATCGACATGATGATTGATCAATGGGAGTCGATGGCCGGCATGGCTGCGATGTTCATTGGGACCATCGGAATCGGTATGTTCATCCAGCCACTTTATGATATTCCTGAGGCCCGCGCTTTTGGTGAAGAAGGCACGACGAAATCGGGTTTCATTCTCTTCGAACTGGTGATGATCGGCCTCTTCACAGTCGCCATCATATGGCTCGCGCGCAAGGGACTCGAAGCACTGATCAAAGCAATCGTCATGCTCGCACTCGGCCTCAGTCTATTCTACGCCCTCCAGCCATTCACCCTCATTATCCTCTATCTGGCTGGCCTCGCAACACCCGCGAGTGTCGGTCTCAGCGCTCTAGTAATCACGATCGCTGGTATGGTAGCCTTGCACCGTTACCCAGAGTGGTATGTGGTCAATAGCGTCGGTGTGATGGTGGGAGCAGGAGTCATCGTGATGATCGGAATTTCGTTCGTTCCAACTTTGGTGATTATCTTCATGTTGTTAGCGGCGATTTACGATTACTGGGCCGTTCACAAGAGCAAACACATGCTGGAACTAGCTGACACGATGATCGGGCTCAAATTACCGGTTTTACTAGTCTCACCGAAGGAAAAGGGCTACTCATTCCTCGACCAAGAAGGCGATATCATGCGTGATTCAAGTAACGCGGGCGAGATGGCACCTCCTCCACCCGGATATGATGGCGTGATGGAGGCTGAAATGGTCGACGAAGCCGAAAGGCTTCGACCGAAGAAGAAGGGGCGAGATGCACTTTTCATGGGTCTTGGAGACGTCATTTTCCCTGGTATGCTGGTGATTTCAGCACTCTCCTTCCTACCTGAATGGGGACCCGAGGTGTGGAATGCCTTCGGTCACATTCACCTCGCTCAATTGGTAGTTGGTGTTGGGACTTTGATTGGTGGTTTGGTCGGTTATGTCGCTCTGATGTATTTCGTAGCGCAAGGGAAACCGCAGCCGGGTTTGCCGTTGCTGAATGGTGGAGCAATTCTTGGATATCTTGTCAGCGGCATCTACGCATACAATATCGGACCGCTATTTCAGGCGATTACATTCCTGTGAGACTTCGCACTCAGGCTCCTTTCAATGGGGCTCGGACCGTGATTCCCCGATTCATTGAAGGCGGGGGGGCTGACCCTTCACTTCGGTTGCCATGCTTGACATGACCATGTTCCGAGAGCACGCAGATGTGCTGAGGGCTGACCATGACAAGCGTGACTTGCCTCACGAACACATCGATGCGGTAATCCGCCTCGATGAAGAATGGCGTCAGACAAGATACGATGCCGACCAATTGAGAAAGAAGCGGAATGAGGCTGCGCGTGGAATTGCGGCGGCCAAGAAATCAGGTGACTCAGCGGCCGCCGATGCGATTCTCGCAGAGGTGTCCGACTTGGGTGCGCAGATCGATGCGCTCGCCGAACGCGTTGATTCTTGCTTGGCCGAGCGCGATGCTGTTCGGATGCGTGTCCCAAATATTCTACACGAGTCGGTGCCGGTTGGCGAGGATGACCAGAAGAATACGCTCCACAGTTTGCATGGTGAAAAGGTGGAATTGGGCTTTGAGGCGCGCACACATAACGATCTAATCGAAGCAAATGGTTGGGTAGACCTTGCGCGTGCAGCAAAGGTAGCAGGTTCGCGCTTCTACTTCCTGCAAGGTGACCTTGCGCGCCTTGAGATGGCCTTGCAGAATTACACAGCCAACTTCCTGATTGAGCGCGGCTACACCCTCGTTCATCCTCCATTGATGATGAATCGGGAGGCCTACGAGGGTGTCACGGATCTCGCCGATTTTGAGACGGTCATGTACGGCATCGAGCCGGACAAGTACTACCTCATCGCCACCAGCGAACATCCACTCACTGCGATGAGGATGGACGAAATCATCGAGCCGGCCGAGCTGCCGATCAAACTAGTCGGAGTTTCACCCTGCTTCCGACGCGAGGTCGGTGCCCACGGTTTGTCCGACCGAGGTATCTGGAGAGTCCACCAATTCACTAAGATCGAACAGATCGTTATCTGTAAGCCAGAAGATTCCTGGACTCATCACGAGGAATTGCTAACCAACGCCGTCGACCTGTGGGATAGTCTCGGGCTACACTACCGAGTCGTCAATATCTGTACAGGTGATATGGGCACTGTCGCCTCGAAAAAGTACGATCTCGAAGCATGGCTTCCCGGTGCTGGCGCCTACAAAGAAGTCGTATCATGCTCAAATTGCACCGATTACCAAGCGAATCGCCTCCGCATGCGATACCGCACTACGGAGGGTAATTCGGCGGTCCACACACTGAATTCGACCGCCATTGCGACCAGCCGTGCGCTGGTCGCCATCATGGAACAATATCAGAATGAGGAAGGAACGGTTCGAGTCCCAGAAGCCCTCATCCCATTCCTAGGTGGCCAGAAGACCCTCGAGCCACTGTCCTGAACCAATTGAGTTCGTTCAAGCTGACGAAGGGGCGACCTTCTGGCTTGCCTTGAGAACAATCACTCCGATTAGCACGGCTACTAAAACCGCTG
>Ga0208947_1001087_pt1 | contig 12615 bp, 30 predicted proteins | sample AOAMet1_04_M0_20_2_FD_188226 | JGI IMG/M metagenome (GOLD analysis project Ga0208947, IMG submission 188226) | Ammonia-oxidizing marine microbial communities from Monterey Bay, California, USA - CAN11_04_M0_20 (SPAdes) | ecosystem: Environmental > Aquatic > Marine > Intertidal zone | place... | reverse complement strand
TGTTTGCGAATATAATCTACAATTGCTAGTCTTTTTGCCATTAGTCTTCGTAATATAAACTTAAACAAATATCTATAAATCCTAAATATAAAACATGATCTACTTGATAATCTCCGTCTTCATAGGTTCTTATACCGAATAAAATTCCAGGGAATATTCCGGTAGACATTTCCCATCCTGTGTATTGTTTACCCATAACATTTAATATTATATTTGTTGTGTATGTTAACTAAATCTCTCCATTTTAAATAACCCCGTTTTTTTACAGTCCATTTAATATAAGTTTCGATTTGTCTTTCTTTATATTTAGTTCTAGCTATATGCTTAGAGACTAGAGGGTTTTTGCGTTGCATTTTTTCTTAGATTTAATCTCATTGATTGAATTTGTCTAACAGTATAATCGCATTCTTTTTGGTTTTGTGGTTTAAATAAAGCTATAGTTGGTGCATGTAATGCTATCCAATGCTTAAATAATTTCCATCTAAGTGGAAAAGATTCATTAGCTCTACCTTTACATTCAATTACAAAATCTCTACCTACAAAATCTGGTTTATATTTAATAGGTAAAATCTTTTTACAACCTCTGTCTTTATAGTCTCCTTTACCATTAGCTTGTTTTTCAAAACAAATTCCTTCAAAATCAAAACCATTTAACAGGGTGTAAGATGCAGGTTCATATTCATTTACTATATTAGCTTCTTTTAAAGCTTTATACATATAAAGTTCTAGACCTGATGCGAATTGAATCCCATCAAAACTAACTTTCTTAGCTCTGACAGGACCTCGTTTTTTAGAGTATTTCTTCTTCATAAACGTTGATGTTTTTTAATAGTAACTCTTCTGACATATCTTGCATCTCTTCTCGAGCTGCTTGGATATATAGAATTGCATCCATTAATTCTTCTTGTACATCGTTTAAATAACCTGAAAGGTCTTTTAAACCTTTAGTACGTTCATTATGTAATGTTGATCCGTACTTTTTAAATCCAATATCTGATCGATTAAGAAATTTATCTATCACTCGTTCTACAACTGGATCTCTTACTTCTATAGTTTTATTTTTCATCTTTTACAAATGTTCCGTTAATCATTTTACCTGTTCTTTTATTTATTACTTGATAAGCAGTATTGATACAAGTTTCAATATGTACTCCTCTTTGATGAGCTAAGTTAGTTAATACAACTACCATGTCTCCGATAGCATCTATAACTTCTGGTTGATCATCTTGTAATAAAGCTTTAGCAAGTTCTCCTGCTTCTTCTTGTAATTTTACATATTGAGTATTTACATCTCCATGTTTATACAAGCCTCTTTCTTGAGCCCAATCTCTTATCTGCTGAAAGATCTTGAGAGGTTTTTTCTCACATTTAAACTCTCTTGTAGCTTTAAAATATTCTGCAAAAGCTTTGTTGTAAATGTAAGATCTGTTTTCATTATACATTGACATCTTTGCGTTGTCTAGTACCCATTGATTTGTTTGTGCGTCTAATTTAAAAGTTCCATGAGAGGTTTTCCATTCTAATCCCATGTTCTTCTCTAAATATCCTTGTAGTTGATTTAAAGGACACGCAAAAGTTGAAGTTTGTTCTGTTACGTTTATTCTCATAATATTAAATAAATTTTTATATAATTTCCTATCGACTTTATAGCCATAAGACTTTTGAAGTTCTATCTCTTTGTCTGATATATAATCTATATCATCCGATTGATCAAGAACTTCATATTCACTAGGTTTATAACCTTGCATTAACGTAACACGATTATTAAGATTACGTGTTACACCTATCTTTTTACCCGGTATGTGGTATAAATAATACATATTATTTTGTTATTTTATCGTTATACAAATGTAAGTTATGAGCAAAATGGTAATAAGTACCTATCTCATATCCTGTCCTCTCTGAGACTAATTCTTGTAATCTTGAGAAACAATACTGATCGTTGCAGAAACCGTACCAGAGGTCATTAGAACGCATTACAACAGCCATATTAAGCTTATTGTTTAGTATTGTAAATTGAACCGCGTAGGTACATGGAGTATCTTTACGATATGTTTCCCATTCTTTAGCATCATAGATACTAATAGCCGCATGTCTAGTATTTGGTTGTTCTTTTAGTTTAGCACATACATAATCTAATTGATCATTTCTTTTCCATTGCCAACCATAGTTAGATCTTACGCATCCATTACTGTCCATCATCTTATACCATATAGGAGCTTTCTTAGCTATTTCCTCTGCATTAGGATCTCCAGACATATACCAATTCCATTCTCTTTCTGCATAAGCCGGATTCCATTGTCTATGTTTAGCGTGTATTACATTAGTTGTAGGATCTTCTAAATAAAAACCTACATTAAACAAAGCTCTGGTGTCATCAAACGGTACACCTTCAAACATTATTTTTGGAAAGAAATAATTAAAGGCATCATTTGCGTTCTTAAAGGTTGTTTTTATCATAATAGTATCTATATAATTCAAATATTTTATTGTTCAATTGTTTTCCATTGTATTTAAATGGAGATCGTCTCTTAGCCCCGTTAACCTCTACATCTATCCACCAGTAATAATTATCTCTATCACTAGTACAAGCTCTAGGACTAATTCTTACACCATTGTTAATGCACCAATGATATGCTATTCTATCTTTATCAGACCATTCAGGTCCTACCACTGTAGATTTTCTTCTTCTTCTAGGTGGTGTCATTATTCCCAAGGCATTGATTCTTCCTCACCGATAGAGGGTAAATTCTGAGGTATAAAGCTACCTGATTTAGGTTCCCAAGTAAAAAATGATTCACCACCATTTTCCCCTAAGTTTTGAAATTTAACTTTGAGTACTTTAACCTTAGTATTTTTAGCTTCATAATCTCTGTGTACTAGAAGGCCATGATAAGATGCATCATACCATTCTCCTCCTCCTTTAATGTTATACATTGTAGGTTCTTGTATCTTACCGTTTTGATCTCTATACATTTTAGTTGGATGAGCTACAATAAATACTAAAACATCATATTTCTTTGCAAATGTTTCAATCTTAGTTAAGTATTCCATTGTATATCTATTTACATCTTCTGTGTGACAATCTACATCTCTGATCTTATTGTATGGGTCTATTACTAGACATTTAATTCCTTTTCTTTTTACAAGCTCTGCTCCTTTTCTAAGAACTGATTCAAGAGTATATCTCTCCATGTCTATGAAAAAGAAATTATCATTTATATGTTCTGCAATTTGTTTCCATTTAGTTGTTCCTATATCTTCTCTGGATGGCATTGTTTGCCATACTTTCCTCATTAATTTATGAGCATGAAGATATGTAGGAGCATTTTCGGGAGACGCAAAAGCGGTCTTCCATTCATATTGTTGGTTATAACCTACTACCATCTGATCAACGAAATCTGACTTTCCGCTACTAGGTATCCCAGTAACAGTGATGAACTGACCAGTATAAGTAGAAAAAATCCTATCAAAATTAGATAACCCAATTTGGTACCCAGGTTTGAAACCATGTTTGACAAAGTCTGAAACTTCATTCTCTATATCTTTAAAAGTTGTTACGTTTTCTAATGGAACTGGTTTAGCTTTGTCTATTTGTTTAGCTAATGCTTCTTTACCATATTTAAGTAAGTATTCATTTGCATCTTTACATTCATCAAAGTTTGCCATAAAACAAACTTCAGCTCCTAGTCTTCTAATAAGCTCTTGTTGTAAAGCTATTCCAGGTTCATCGTTATCTACTGCTAAGATTATCTTTGTTTTATCTTCAAAATAATCTATACAATTATCTAAATAGTCTAGGTTGTTAGAATTTAATGTAGCTCCATTAGGAACAGAGATCACATTTGTGACACCTGCTTCGTGTAAAGCTAGTACATCCATTTCACCCTCAGTTATAACGCAATTGTCATAACCAACTATACTATTTATATTATAAAATACTTTTTCAGCTCCTTTATATAATTTAAAGTTTTTCCTTCCATCTCTGTATTTAATATTAATAAGTTCATCACCCATTATATAATTAAACTGAATTGTATTCTCGGCCTTGCCGGTCTGTGGCATATACTCTTTACCTTCTGTTACATCTAAATCATGTAAGGTTTTTTGTGATATACCTCGTGACTCAAACCATTTAAAGACCCTAGACGTTATTTGTTTTGGATCTACAACATTCAACGCATCAGGACGCAAATATGTCTTAGATGCATTCCCTTTGCGTTGATATGTATGTAATTGAAATGATGAATCACAATGATGACAAGTACCAAGACCACGTTCCCAATCATAACTAGCACACTTAAGTTTTCTGTGCTTCGGTTGTCTATCAGACGAACACAGGGGACAAATCCCCTGCGCTTTACCGACATCTAAATTATGTTGGTTGAACTGGTCGATTAAAAATCCGTTAATCTCCGTGTTGTTTACTTGCATCTATTGTAATTAAAATGGTAAATCGTCTTCTACTTTCTCTTCTACTTTTGGTTGAGGTGCAGCTTGTTGTTGAAAATCAAACTTCTTAACCTCACCATTGGTCCATACTAATTTTACATTACCTAAATATACCTTCGGAGTTTTTGCTTCTCTTTCTTCTTTAGTTTGAGAAACAATCACTGGACCTTGGTTACCGAATTGGTCAAGCTCATCGTTAAGGGTAATACTGATAGGTAAATACTTACCTTTCTTACCAACAATGATCTTGTCCTTTGGTATCTCGTTTAAGTTAATGCTTGTTGCTAATATTAATGCCATTATACAGTTGTTTCAAATAAATTGTTAAACATAGTTCTAAGAGCTGCTGCATTCACACCAGTTCTTCTTCTGAAATTATCTGCTTTCTTTGAGTATGGGTGCAAGCCATCTGCAGTGTTGTTGTTAACATAAAATTCAGTTACAGGAAAATTCATTCCAGTCATTGCACATTGTTTTGTTGTTACTTTTCTTGTTCTTGCCATATTATTAAATTAAAGTGTTTTACTAATAAAATATTGTTTCGGATCGAAACTATCTGTCTTATAAAACAGATCATAAGCTTCTGAAGCTCGTTTGACTTTATCCTGTCCTGATTCATAGAATTCAGGGGAACAGTCATAAATACCTATTTGATGTGTCTTTTTATCTATAGCTATAAATAAAAATTCATATCCAAATAGACTACTATAAATATAAGCTTGACTATCGTAATTGTATCGATAAGCAGAGCTTTTAAATTTAGAAAGATCAGCGGTTGTTTTAAGGTCAATTATAAGCTTTTCATCGTGGTTTACAATATCAGCTTTTCCTTTCCACATAAGTCCTTCTAGTTCAATTATGTTAGGTTGTTCGTATTCTATATTACCTTCGCGTATTAAACTTTTACATACATTATTATCCATCATCTTTTCTGTCATTAATTCTATTTGATCTACTTCATGTTGTAATAAGCATAATTCGCCACCTGACATCTCTTTGTAAGCTTTAGTATTTCTAGTGGTGGATTCTATTACTTTATATTTCTTGAGTTTTTTAGGTTCAAGAATTGCAGTGTGAAAATATCCACCTACTAGAAATGCAGGTCTCTGTTCTGATTCCTTTCCTAAAGACAAAGGGTTATTTAACAAAGCTGAAATGTCTGAATTACTAAGATACTTTTTACCAAAGTCTCCGTAATAATGTTCATCAACCTTCAGCTTTTCTAAAACCTCTTGTTTAGTCATAAACTATAATGTTGTTAATTCCTGTTCTATTTCTGGTGTTACATTATATTTCTTCTTGATAGCATCGAGTTTGCCGCCAGCTTTAATATAACCTTTTGCTTTATCTACAGCAGTTGGGGTCATAGGTAAGCCATTTGTGGCGTCAGCATCTTTAGTATCATCAATTAGGAATAAATTTCCTAATGCGTACTTCTTTCCATAACTTGAAGCAGTACCGAATTGTTGCGGTGTTTGCATACCTTTCTGTTTAAGATCAACACCAACTAATGCCGTAGCACTAATAGTATTTTCCCCATCAGATAAAGTTGCACAACTTTCTATAATAGGAATATCTATAACAAGTGATGTTTCAACTAAGCTTTCGCTAATTGTAACTGATACTCCTAATTCTAATAAAAAGGGTTTTGTTGCTTCAAGGATGTCTTCGGCAGAGCGGAAGTAATATTTGCCGAATGAGTTAAATCTACTTTTCTTCGATTTAAATTTTGTCTGGATCGTAGCCAGCTTTTGGTTTAAGGTCATAGGTATATAATTACATATTAAAAATTAGTTTTACATTAGTAAGTTACAGATAATCAAGCACTTGCGAGTGATCTACACTATCTATTAACTTATCTACAGCTTGTTTTTTAAGCTCTGAAACACGTACATAAGCACTGCTTCCATCTATGTTTAAGAGTTCTGCTATTTTGTTTGCGGAATGCTTTTCACAGTCTAATCCATAGCTTAATCTTAGCACATTGCATTCTTTTTCATTAAGATGTTTTCTTAATAATCCAGTTAAATAAGTATTTAATAAACCTATATTATAAGGTTCTGATTTATCTGCTATTTGATATATCATATTCTCTTCATCGTCTTTAGGTTTATCATCTATTGATAAGAACATACTATTAAAGAACATAGCCACCATTTTCTGATCCTTTCCATTATTCTTACGTATCTCATTTAGTTTATGTTCTGGAATTCTCATGTCTCCTCTGTTGATGTCTATAGCTCTTCTAATCCCTCCTTTTATTCTTTTAGATAGAAAGGATTTCATTGTCTTTTCTTGATCGTCAGATTTATTTAATTTTTCCCAATCTATTCTTCTAATAGCTTTTAATAAACTTAAATTCCCATCTTGAATTAAATCATTTATACTCATAACTCCTGAAGCTTGTTGCGTAGTTGAAAACTTTCTAGCTATATTTTCTACAAGAGGTAAAAATTTACATGTTAATTCCTTTTCATTATAAGCTTCTAATTCTTTTTCATCAGGTTGAGAAGCTAGTACATCATTTTTATATCTAATATAATTAGGTATATTATATTTTTTCATTTGTTTTGTTTAAAAGTTCTTTTTCTGTTTTTAACTCATCCGTCATATTTCTATATATAGTACGAGAAGAACAATCTAATAATCCCGCTAATCTATTTATAGTTATTTTCTTACCCATATCATGCATATCTAACATACATTGATAGATATCATCTGGGTGTATTCTTTTAGATCTACCGATCATTTTACCTACAATACTAAGTTTTTCCGATAAGGTTAAACCGCAATTGTCTTTAAATATAAATTTTCTAAGTTTGTTTTTTGGAGGTTCATCAAGATCACATCTACATACATCACTAATTATTTTTTCTAATAATGTAGGAGGTACAAAGAATGTAATGAATCCATATTCATAGTTCGTTATTACTTCTGCTAATTCTATGAATTCATCTGTATCCATTTTTGGATTAAGATACCACAATACTAATAAATGCCATTTCAAAGACTTATATGTATTTATCTTAGCTTTACTTCTAAATAGATCATAATATTCATAAGTCCCTTCTTCAAAATAAACACCCCAGTTGTATCCAGCGGTTGGTTCATCTGTTATTGGATTACGCCTATATATGATCTGCTTTTGATGCAAATAATATAAATGTCTCGGAATAGAGATATAAGTTTGTGACATTAGCCCCTTACTTTCTTATTCTTAGACCTACTGTCACGTCTAGGTTTTTGAAATTGTTTTATTTTAGTTCCAATGCCAAAGGCATCTACTTGTATTAAATGTTTTACTTGTTTACTGGTGCTCATTTATTTCAATTTTTATATTATTCCATTTACCTCCTTTTACATCTTCATTAACAAGGAAGTCTATTCTTTTTACCCATCTTTCATTCATTCTATCTTGTACAGTCCAATCCCCATCAAATATACCTGTTCCTTCTATACATACTTTTACGCCAAATGTATAACCTAGTTTTTCAAGGTCTCTAGAAACTGCTATCCATCTGTGACCTTGAGGATTATTTGGGTTAATACGAGCCATTGAAGCAGTTATAAATGGTGTATCATCTGTCTGATTAGGTACTGCATGGTATATAGTAGCAGTTACTACTTCTTTTAGTAAGAGCATTGAAAATATAATATTTTTCATTTATATCTTTTATGTTCTAATCTATTAAAGTGTTTATCTAATAATAAGTTAGCGACTTCTTCACTAATTAAATTATCATTGTATAATTGCCATATTAATTTACTCATAATTTCTTACACATTTAAATAATGGGTGTCTATAACTACCTGCATTAGTTCTTTGGAAATATGTGAATGTAGCTCTTTGACCCATATAATCATGTACATTATCTAGCATGTCTTCAAGATCTTTATAGTTATAACCTTTACCCGGAGGACATCCAAACTCATTGCCATCATCATCTTGCATCATAAACTTTCCAAGAGTTCCAGTTCTTTTTCCTTTACCTTCTTCATATCCTACTATTGTAGCTTCAGTATCTGAAAAGTCTTTGAATTTCATAAGTCCATAAGATCTTCCAAACTTATAAGGAGTATTTAATCTTAAAATAGATCCTTCATACCCATTCTTTAAATTTATTTTGTGAAAAGCAGTTGCTTCATCATCAAATCTAATTTTATTTGTTTTTACATATTTAATATGTTTAGAATAAAAATCTGCACATACTAAACTATTCATTCTTCCACTATATTCTAATTTGTTAAATAAATGGATTTGAGAAGGATTCATCTCATCATTCCATATATAATCATACACATGATACTGAATAAGTTTCTTAGCTCTTTTTCTATCATCTTTTGTTGGTTTTTGCTTTCTAACTAAAGATATTATTTGCTCAAAATCATCTCTTAATTCGTGATTATAAAGCTCTCCGTCTAATACTATACTCGGTTGATCTTTAAATAACCTCATTAAATCTTTTTTAATGTGATCTAAATTCATAAATTCTTTATCAGTTCTGGACTTAGCCACAATATGCTGAGCGTGGAATAGGGTTTTCCTATCAAGATAGATAAGACATCTAACACCATCTAATTTTGGTTGCATATAAACCGGCTCATTCCAGTCTACTCGAGACTTGTCGAATTTGTGAGCCAACATTGGTTTAATCATAGTTTATCAATTTTTATTTGTAATTTTATTATTCTATTTTTGAGTATCGCTGCTTTTTCATACTCTTCATTATCTATATATTTATTTTGAAGAGCACATAATCTTGCTAACTCATCTTGTAATATTTCTCTTTCAGACAAAATGCCTTCATATATTACATCATTATCTTCTGGCTCATCTACGTATTTTATACCATAGTGAGCAGTTTCAGGATTTATAAATTCATTATATAAATCTCTTTTTATCCTATTTAATAGGATTTGATATTGTTTTTCTGTCATTAGTAGTTTAATGTTTTTGGATTAGCTAAATGATACCTAATATCCATTTGCTTATCTTCTAATTCTTCGATTCTAACTAATAATTCTCTTAAAGTATAAGCTTCACCATCTCTGTGAGACTTTACTTTAATCTCTTTATCTTTATTTCTATCCCAATAATTGTCTGGGGTTTTATTCTTTTTCTTATTATCCATTTTATATCGTATTTAGTTTGTAAAAAGATCTAGTATAATCTTTGTTTTGTCTTCTGGAGTAAGAGGTTTTTCCCATTCAGTGTAGTCATATCTATCTGATTTCCACTTAGTTAGTATTTTATCTGGTGTAGATACAAATATATTTGAACTACTATACATATTATAGCAACTTATCCATACATCACTTTTACCTGTCCAAATAATATAATTATATTCATGATCTATATTAGTCATAGAAGGATATAAATATTGACTATTATAATGAAAGTCTTTAACTAAATGTGAGGCAATTCTTGATCCATCACCAAACTGTGTGAAACCTTTAACTTCTTGCATATATTTTACCCAATTTGCAAGTTCTACTGCTCTGTATTCAGGATAACCATCATGATGCAGGTACATATTTACATAGCTTTTGTCACAAACCATTTCTGGATCGCAAGCAAAGCCAAGTGTATTATCTTCAGCATGTTGTCTGTCGATAACCATTGTTAAATTTCTTGTGCTCATACTAATTCTTCATATATACTGATTATCTCAGCGATTATTAATACTGCTACTCCAAGTGGAATAGATGACATTAGGAGTGTAAATCCTCCTACTCTTACCGCTGATTTTAAAACACTTACCTTAAAATGCGGTGTAAATTTATTTCTCATATTATTATTTTAGTGTTAGTTGCGCTGGCCGGATTCGAACCGACGACCTCAAGGTTATGAGCCTTGCGAGCTGGCCACTGCTCTACAGCGCTATATTAAGAGAGATGTGCCCACGAAGGTATCCTTCGTTTACGTGATGACGCCGCCGCTGTTTGTGGGGCAAGTATATCTCTGCATATCTGCCATCTCTCTATGTAGTGGAAGTGGGCGGAGTCGAACCGCCGTTACCAAAATTAGGTTGGATTCGGTGCCTTGGTATTTTAAATTGTACCGCACTTACTGTTACCCGGTTTCGGTCTTACCTTATCACTCCCTTAAAAGAGGTAGAAGTTTGGGACTGGTAGTTACCTAGTATTGTCATTTATACCCAACTTTCTGTTTTACTTGTACCACCATGGATTCAACCATTGCTTCTAGTGAGTATCAAGCTAACGTGACCAGTATGCCGCCACCTCTTAATATTATTTATTATTTAGCGAAATAATCTACTTTTCCGTAGTCCATTTCTATTAATTGAGCTAAATAATTCCATACTTTTAATTCTTTTTTAGCTAATCTAAGTACACCTTCATTTTGCTCTGCTGTAATAAATGGTGTAATATCTGCTCTTATTTCTTCCTTTAAACGCCTAATGTCAAGTTCACAAGAGTGAATATTTGCAAAAGCTTTATCATGTGCTTGATCTTTTATCGTATTTGATATTTCTATTTTATTCTTCATAACCACCTATTAAAATGTTATCTCCATATAAAGCAAGTCCATATGGTTTATTATATGTTGGTACATCACCATATAATATTAAAGTGCTAATGTCACTAATAAGTAAATCACACCACACTGTTTTTGACATTAAAGTATATTTAAGTCTTTTAGCGGAAGAATATTTCTTCGCACTTTTAACCAGATTTTCTTTTATTTCTGGTTTTAATTGTTGATAAATTGTTTTTATTCTCATATTATTATTATCCGTATTAGTTCGTATTTAGTTTGTAACAAACCTTTCTTTATTATTATCGATGATATTTTCTATTTTATCTTGTAAATTTACTATATCCATTGCTAATAGTTGTAATTCTTTTAGACCTTCGATTTCATAAATACTAAGATCTTCACTACAATCACTATACATTAATGTATCAATGCAGTCTTGTAATGCTTTCGCGGTATTTTCATACCTGCAATAACTCATATTTGCCATATTTTATTTATTTAGTTAGTAACTAGAAGAGGAATCGAACCTCTTTACTCGTCAGTAGTCAATATTACCTTTTTTCACAGTTGAATTCTCAGTAATATTCCCATACCTAGTTCCACTAGCAATTCACTCACGTGATTACAAAAGTTAGTGTGATAAATGAACCGTAGTTTCTTACATTATCTCCTATTTCTCTTTAATCCTATTTGAGCTACTCGTCTAGATTTAATATTTTAATACATATTGCTAACCCATTTAGATACTTCTGCATTATATCTTCTGTTCCATTCATCTTCAATCATCATCGCTTCATGCTTTGTAATCTTAAATAGTTTAGTGTGATTATGTTTTCTATTATTCTTCATAGTTTAATCCTGTATGTAATTTTTCTATTGTAGCACACATTATCATGTGCATTAATTGATTGTATTCTTCACCATTTAGTTTATCATGATCTAGTTCAGAACCATCAATCGCCCACTGTACAGAATCATATAATGCTTCTTTAATATAAGTGACTTGAGTGTCTGCTATTTCATCTACTATTTTCATTTTACTCATATGCTTTATCTATTATTGTATTAATTTCATTTATTATTTCTTGTTTAGAAAAATCACTACTATAACCTCTAGTAATTGCTTCAATTTCTAATAATGCTCTTTCTTTTATATTTAATCTACTCATAATTTCTTAAATGTATATTCTATCATTAATAGTATACCAGTTTAAATAGTCTGTATACTCAACATTTTCATGTAATCTAGTGAGAGTTTTGTAACCTTTACTAGTTTCTAACAGGAAATTACCTGTTTCTTTATTAAATTTTATCTTTTTCATAGTTTATATTCTTTTAAAGTTCCTTTATCTTTACTTTCCATGAATTCTTTACCAAACATTATTTGAAAATATTCAGCTTTATTTACTTCTTTATTTGTAATTGGTGATATATATTTCATATTTAATCTGCGTGTAAAGTTCCATATTTTGCCATAAATTCTTGTTCTGCCAAGTTATATTGCTGTTGTTTTTGCAAGTGATCATTTCTTCTATCTACATAGTCATCAATCAAATCTTGCATTTCATTGATAGTTTTTGCACCAAATGAAACAGTATTTAAACCTTCTAGTAATTTCTTATCTTCACAGTGATAACCAGTGCAAAGTTTACCATCCCAAG
>Ga0208947_1001081_pt1 | contig 12653 bp, 10 predicted proteins | sample AOAMet1_04_M0_20_2_FD_188226 | JGI IMG/M metagenome (GOLD analysis project Ga0208947, IMG submission 188226) | Ammonia-oxidizing marine microbial communities from Monterey Bay, California, USA - CAN11_04_M0_20 (SPAdes) | ecosystem: Environmental > Aquatic > Marine > Intertidal zone | place... | reverse complement strand
TGCTGGCGCCAGCGCTATAAAAAATCGAGTTGTGTATCTTCTTTTTTCAATTTTGGGGGTAATCCAGTGAGCTAAATAAGCCAGTCTGTTTGTTGCCAAAGAGATCTCTTCTTTCTCACACATTTCTTCCAGAATATTCTCTCCGGCATTGAGTCTATTTCTGTAATCAATGAATCGTTCGTTTTCGTCCGATGTTACAGGGTCGAACGGACTTCCATCTTTTCTGTACGCAATTAAGATTCCTGCTTCCTCGAAACACTCCCTTATGCAAGCTATCCAATAAGCCAAGCCGCCCCTCTCTTCTCCTAAAACATCAGAAGCGACTGCGTCTGTTGGTCCCGAACAAATAGATTCCATCTTCTCTAGACCATCTTCGGCATCAACTTTTCCTCCTGGGAAAACATAAGCACCTCCAAAGTTTGCTTTAGAAGCTCGCTCCACCATAAAGACCTCTATCCCCTCTCCAGTGGAATTATTTCTGACTAAAAGAACAGTCGCAGCAGCCTGAGGTACTGTGGGAGCTTCGTTTGGATCGGCCATTTGAGTGTTAACACCCTTCAATGGTTCTTTCATAAACTTTCCTTAGATTTTATAATTTTGCTATAGACTACATGATCTCAAAAATTATAAAAACCACAATTTTTTTACCAAAGGAATGTCTGAATGATTGAAATAGCACCAACTTGGTTTACCGATGCTTTGAAGATTCCAAAATCTGAACATAGAATCTCTGTTGAAGGAGCCTCTATTTATTATCAAAAGTGGGGTGATGATTCCAAACCCGGCTTAATGTTAGTGCACGGAAGCGGCAGTCATTCTCATTGGTGGGATTTTATAGCTCCACAGCTTCTGGATTATTTTCAAGTGAGTGCACTTGATTTATCAGGAATGGGGGACAGTGATAGGAGAGATCGCTACGAAGGAAGTTTATTTGGACGCGAGATCCTAGCAGTAGCTAAAGATAGTGGTTTTTTTGATTCCAGACCAAAGGATCCAGTCATTTGTGGGCATAGCCTTGGTGGATACATGAGCACTTTTGCTGCACACCAATCTAGGCAACCCATACAAGGTGTCATCATGATTGATTCTCCGATACGACCCCCAGACTATGACTACTCTACCCATACAAGGTCAGGGCCGATAAGAAGAATAAAAACCTATCCTGATAAAGAAACCATACTCGAACGATTTAGACTGACTCCAGAACAGGATTGTAATAATAAATACATTCTTGATTACATAGCGAAGTGGTCTATCCGAGAGTCTAACGGAGGATACGAATGGAAATTCGACGACTCGCTTTTTGATAAGCTTGGCTTTGGCCACATGACAAGAAGTATCGCGTTTGAACTTTCGTGCAAACTTGGCATTCTTTATGGTACCAAAAGCTCAATGTTTTCTGACGGAATACTAAACTATGCGAGATCAAGTGCAAAAAAAGGGACGAGAATAATACCTATTGAAGATGCTGCTCACCACATACCTTTGGATCAACCCGTTAAACTTGTTCAAGAAATATTGCGTATGATTGATAAATGGAAATAGTTATAAAATGAAGATCCTGTTTACGTGTTTATTTCTATATTTCTCTTTCTCAATTCATAAGGCCCTCTACAAAGAAGAAGTTGAGTACGGCTGCAGCTCAATTATGATTCTAATAGTGGTGGACGTTATTCTTTTACTTCTGTTGTGGAGTATTTTCTTCTAAAGACTATCCTCTAGGTGGCAACCCTTTGACCATTGATAATGACTTCGTTACCGTGCCTTGCCTTCTGAACTCAGAAAGCTCTTGATATTCAGTGTCTGCCCACCATTTTCTTGCCAATTCTTCAGATGGAAAAGAGAATATTATGACTCTGCCACCTTTTAAAGGCTCTTCGCCCTCTAAGTTCTCGAAAGAATCATCATAGGTGATAAATTCACCTTCGTATTTCTTAAGAAAACCAAAAAAACCTTTTTCATACTTTCTGTAAGTTTCCGCATCTGTGATCTCAAGATTAACAACTATGTAAACTTTCACATCTTCCATTTTCTGCCCTCTTTAAGCCTTCACTTTTTGTAATCTTCCATCGATTATATCTTCAGCATCAGAAACCAGCCTGGAAACCATCTCATCACAAGTTGGTATGTCCTTAACTCTTGCCACGGAGATACCGGCTGACCAGATGCCGTGCTCCATGTCTCCTTCTTCAAAAACCACACGTCCCCTTTGACCTGCTACGAGATCTTTTACATCTTCAAATTTTGCAGTACCAGAAGATTCTATTTCAACGACTTGATCAGAAATTGAATTCTTAAATACCCGTGCTGTGTTATGCATTGTTCTGAACATTAAATTGGTTGATCTTTCATCAGCTTCCGTCATTAGGTCTTTTACATTTTGATGAATGCCCGCTTCTTTAGTGGCCATAAACCTAGTTCCCATAACTATGGCTTCGCCGCCAAGCGCTAAAGCAGCAACAAGACTTTTCGCATCACTGAAACCTCCACAGCCGGCCACGGGGACCTCTAAGGCTTCCGCAGCTTGTGGCAGCAAGACAAGCGAAGGGATGTCATCTTCTCCCGGATGTCCTGCGCACTCAAAACCATCAATTGTAATAGCACTCACTCCCACGGATTGTGCCTTCAGTGCGTGTCTCACTGAGGTGCATTTATGAATAACTTTTACATCATATGCTTTGAAGAGTTCCATGAATGGAGCGGGACTTCTTCCAGCAGTCTCTACAATCTTAACGCCTGCGCCAACTATGGCTTGAGCGTACTCTTCATAAGGTGGGGGAGTTATGGTTGGCAAGATGGTTAGATTGACTCCAAAAGGCTGATCCGTCATTTCGCGAGTGCGCTCTATTTCCTTAGTGAGATCTTCCGGAGTGGGTTGCGTAAGAGCCGTCAAAATACCTAAAGCTCCTGCATTAGATACGGCAGAAACTAATTCAGCATAACCAACCCATTGCATTCCGCCTTGGATGACGGGATGTTTAATTCCAAATAATTCAGTAATTCGTGTTTTTAGCATACACCCTCCTGTATAAAAATTTAATCATAACTATAACTTCCCCATGTTCTGAAGCAAGCATAAAAAAAAGAATGATAGTAAGATGTCAAAAAAAATTATGACTATTCATTTACCATTATTTATAAACGGAGAGCTTGTTAAAAGTTCTTCGCCAAAAAACATAGAAGTCCTTAACCCGGCCACTCAGGAAATCTTATGTCTTGTTCCTTGTGCAACCGAAAACGAAATAGAAGTTTCTGTTCAATCGGCCCTTCATGCTTTTGAGGAATGGAAAGAAACACCACCACCTGAAAGGTCTAGGTTGATGATGCGGTACCAAGCCTTGTTGAAAGAAAACCAAGAGGAGCTTGCTGAGATTTTAAGTCAAGAAAATGGAAAAACATTAGAGGATGCGAGAGGTGACGTCTGGAGAGGCATAGAAGTGGTTGAGCAAGCTGCTAATATTACCCCTCTTTTAATGGGTGAAACCGTAGAGAACGTAGCACGAGGAATAGACTCCTACAGCTACATACAACCATTGGGTGTTTGCACTGGAATTACTCCTTTTAATTTTCCAGCAATGATCCCTCTTTGGATGTTTCCAATGGCAATAGCTTGTGGAAATACTTTCATTTTAAAACCTTCAGAACAAGATCCCATGACCGCTAATAGACTTGCTGAGCTATTTTCTGAAGCAGGTGCTCCTCCTGGGTTATTGCAAATCATTCATGGCGAAAAAGATCAGGTAGATGCTCTCTTAACCCACCCTAATATTAAAGCCATTTCTTTTGTTGGGTCCGTTCCTGTTGGGCAATATATTTACAAAAAGGGTACGGATAACTTAAAAAGAGTTCAAGCCTTCGCTGGAGCAAAAAACCACATGGTAATAATGCCTGATGCCAATAAATCTAAAACCATTGACGGTTTGGTTGGAGCTGCTGTGGGAGCTGCTGGACAAAGGTGTATGGCAATAAGTGTGGCAGTGTTTGTAGGAGATTCTTCAGAATGGATTAATGAATTAAAAGAAAAAATGGCAGACGTAAAGCCAGGCCCTTGGGATTCAGAATCTGCCGGTTTTGGTCCTATCATTAGCCCCACCGCTAAAGAACGAATTTTAGAATTGATAAAGATTGGAAAAACTGAAGCCACCTGCTTGCTGGATGGTAGTGATTGTGAAGTTCAAGGGTACCCTGATGGCAATTGGATTGGACCCACTTTATTCACAGACGTTAAGCCTGATTCAACCATCTATGAAACTGAAATATTTGGACCTGTACTTATATGCATGAATGTTGATTCAATAGAAGAAGCCATTCAATTAATTAATAATAATCCTTTTGGTAATGGCACTTCTATTTTTACAAGCTCTGGTCATTCTGCAAGAAAATTTAGACACGAGATTCAAGTTGGGCAAGTTGGGATTAACGTTCCGATACCAGTCCCTCTGCCCTTCTTCTCTTTTACAGGATGGAAACAATCTTTCTACGGCGATTTGCATGCCTACGGTAAGCAAGCAGTTAGATTTTATACCGAAACTAAAACGGTAACAGAGAGATGGCTGGATGACGAAGAAAGCAATGAAACCAACCTTACCATTGATTTGAAATAATTATGAACTTTGAATTATCAGAAGATCAACGTACCTTCCAAACTTTAGCCAAAAATTTTTCTGATAATGAATTAAAACCCAATGCTGCAAAATGGGATGCTGAATGTATATTTCCAATAGAAACAATCAAAAAAGCTGGTGGATTAGGATTCTGTTCCTTGTATGTTTCAGAAGAAAATGGGGGAATGGGCCTCAATAAAGTTGATGCAACTATCATCATTGAAGAGTTATCCTCTGGTTGCACAAGCACAACTGCGTTTATGACCATCCATAATATGGCCACTTGGATGGTTAGTGAGTTTGGCTCAAACAGATTAAAAGAAGAATGGCTACCGGATTTAAATTCTGGCTCTAAGTTAGCTTCTTATTGTTTAACGGAACCCGGTTCCGGTTCCGATGCAGCTTCTATACAAACTTCTGCAAGTAAAGAGGAAAATTGCTATGTTCTTAATGGGAATAAAGCTTTTATATCTGGCTCGGGATCAACGGATTGTTTGATACTGATGGCCAGAACCGGTGGAAATGGACCTGGTGGTATTTCCTGTTTCTTAGTCCCAGCGGATGCCGAAGGGATTGAATATGGAAAGAATGAATCAAAAATGGGATGGAAAAATCAACCCACAAGAGTGGTCAGTTTAAGCGATGTAAAAATTCCTCTTGAGAACCTCATGGGCAAAGAAGGACAAGGCTTTAAAATTGCCATGAAGGGTTTGGATGGAGGAAGAATTAATATAGCAACTTGTTCTGTAGGAACGGCTCAAGCAGCCCTAGAAGAAGCTCAAAAATACCTGAATGAAAGAGAGCAGTTTGGGAAAAAAATTGGTGAATTCCAAGCGTTGCAGTTTAAGTTAGCAGATATGACCACCAATCTGGTTGCTGCCAGACAGATGGTAAGGCTTGCTGCCAGTAAACTCGAAAATAATGATCCAGACTCTACGACCTTTTGCGCCATGGCGAAAAGATTTGCCACTGATGTAGGTTTTGAAGTTTGCAACGAAGCTCTTCAGATATTTGGAGGCTATGGCTACATACAAGATTACCCTCTAGAAAGATATGTTCGAGATGTAAGGGTGCACCAAATCTTAGAAGGGACGAATGAAATAATGAGAATGATAATTGGCAGAAGAATGTTGCTCGAAGGAGCCACCAAAATTATCCAATAGGAAAGAACATGACTAATAAATTAAGAATATCAATTAAAGGAAATACCGCACTACTCACAATAGACAATCCTCCGGCAAACACCTGGGATCTAGAAAGTTTAAATTATCTACAGGAAAGTGTTAAAGAGCTGAATAATAATAAAGAAATCTTCTCCTTGATAATAACTGGTGAAGGAGAGAAATTTTTCTCTGCTGGAGCTGACTTAAAGGTCTTTCATGAAGGAGGAAAAGATGCAGCTGAAAAAATGACCGACGCTTTTTCTAGAGCCTTTGGTGCATTAAGTAATTTTAGAGGTTTTTCTGTAGCTGCCATTAATGGATTTGCCATGGGGGGAGGACTTGAATGCGCTCTGGCTTGTGACGTTAGAATAGCAGAAGAACAATCTAAACTAGCCTTGCCTGAACCAAAAGTTGGCCTTCTGCCATGCGGAGGCGGGACGCAACAGTTGCCAAGGTTGGTAGGAGAAGGATGGGCTAAAAGAATCATTCTAGGCGGAGAGCAAATCAAAGCAGATCTAGCATTAACGATAGGCCTGATTGAAGAAATGTCTGCTCCTGGTGAAAGTCTAAAAACAGCTTTTGAACTAGTGGAAAAAGCTAATATGCAAAGTCCCACTTCGGTGTCAGCATGCAAGAAACTTATCCATGAAGCCAGAACTTCAAAAGAAAGTTACAACAATGAAAAAGACCCCTTTATCAAACTTTTTGATACCAAAGATCAAGGTGAAGGTGTGGCAGCTTTTCTAGAAAAGCGAGAGCCCAATTGGCGAAATGCCTAAATCTGATCATATTCTAGTAAAAGAACTAGAAAATAATGAAGGTTATAAAACGGGCTTCATAATTCTTAATTCTCCCGAAACCTTAAACTCTTTAACTCTTGATATGGTTAAAGGCACATTAGATCAGCTAAAAGAATGGGCAGATGATCCCTATCTTGCTGCCGTCAGTATAGAGGGAGCTGGAGAAAAGGCTTTCTGTGCGGGCGGTGACATCAGGGCCTTGTATGAATCAATGTTGCAGCATCCCGGCGGTCCGAATCCATTTTGTGAAGAATTCTTTGAACAAGAATATCGTTTGGACTACATGATACATACTTACCCAAAACCTATTATTTGCTGGGTCGATGGTTTAGCTATGGGCGGTGGTGTAGGACTGGTATTGGGAAGTGATTTTAAACTTAGTACTGAAAGAACTGGTTTTGCCATGCCCGAAATTGGAGTTGGTTTATTTCCTGACGTTGGCTTTACTTCTTACATAAATAAACTTCCAAAAGGAGTGGCCAAGTTCTTAATGCTAACCGCAATAAAAATAAATGCTGCTGATACACAAGCTATCGGTCTTACCGATTATTTTTTGCACAGTTCGAAGAAACAAGAATTTGACAAGAAGCTCTCTGAAATCAATTGGATGAAAGACTCTTTTTCTAACGTTCAACTGATAAGTTCATTATTGGAGTCATTAGAACAAAAAGAAGGATTGGGCCTTGAATCAGAAATTAAACCCAGGCTAAAGCAAATAGAGTCTCTGATGGATGGTAGCTCTTTACAAGAAGTTTCCAATAATTTATTAAATGTCAAAACAGATGATTCATGGTTACAAAAAGCAGCCAGAGGATTGAAAAGAGGCAGCCCTACTTCAGCTTTCATCATATGGGATCAGTGCGTAAGAGCAGAAGAATTGAATTTAAAAGGAGTTTTCCAATACGAGTTAGACTTAGCTATACAAGTTACAAGGCATCCTGATTTCGCAGAAGGCATAAGAGCCGCGATCATTGAAAAAGATAACAATCCCCAATGGAAATATAATGAGATAAATAATGTACCCATAGAATGGATAAAAGAACACTTGGAACCTGCATGGGATGTAAATCCTTTAGAAGACCTTTGAATAGGGAGTAAGAATGAGCAAAATTGGATTTATTGGATTGGGCAACATGGGGAGTCCTATGGCTTCGAACCTTGTTACTTCAGGATTAAGCGTTACTGGTTACGATTTAAATGAAGAAGCAAACCTTCTTGCCAAAGGCAACGGGGTAGCAATTTCCTCTAGTATTGAGTCTCTGATTGAAGACATCGATGTTTTGATTACTATGTTGCCTGCTAGCGAGCACGTAGAGAAGATTTATTTAGGAGAAAACCTGCTGGATAAATTAGATAAATCTATTTTGATAATTGATTGCTCAACCATTGCTCCTGAAATTTCTGTAAAGGTTGCTTCAGTGGCAAAAGAAAAGGGACTCGAGATGATTGACGCCCCTGTCTCTGGTGGGGTTGCTGGAGCTCATGCTGGAACATTAACTTTCATTACGGGGGGCTCCCCAAAAAACATTGAACTGGCAACACCTGTGCTTAAAAAAATGGGAACACAAGTCCTCCATGCTGGCAACAATGGATCAGGTCAGATAGCTAAGATCTGTAATAATATGCTACTTGCTATCCACATGTGTGGGACAGCAGAAGCTATTGCTCTGGGTGTAAAAAATGGTCTTGATCCGAACGTTATATCAAAGATTATGCAAAGCAGTTCTGGTAATAACTGGTCCTTGGAAAAATACAATCCGTTTCCTGGAATAATGCCTAACGCCCCATCCAGCAATGAATACAAAGGAGGATTCTTAAATAAACTGATGCTAAAAGACTTGGGTTTAGCAGCACAAATCTCTGAAGCCTCTGACGCAGAGACTCCAATGGGAGATAAAGCAAGAGAACTCTATGAAGAACTAGCAGAGTTAGGCTTAGGAGAATTGGACTTTTCAAGCATTCAAAAGAAATACAAAAATTAACATAATATTCTTACTCTGTCTCTTCTAGCTTGAGAGGCTATAATGTGTTTTCTAGAATTATCTCAAGTAAAAAAAGGAGGAAGCATGAGTATTACTTCAGTCATGAAATCAACATTGTTTATTTTATTCCTTCTTTCTTCTTCTTTTACCTTTGCTGATGACTCATCGAAGGGTCTTGAGATAGCTATCCAAGCAGATAAAACATCTGAAGGATTTGTTGATAGCCAATCGTCAATGGAAATGCAACTTACAAACAGAAAAGGTAACGTTGTAACTCGGAAGATGAAATCAAAACGACTTGAAGTGAAGGGAGATGGAGATAAATCTCTTATAATCTTTGAGAGCCCCAGAGACGTTAAAGGAGTCGCTATTCTTAGCTTTTCTCATAAAACCTCAGCTGACGATCAGTGGCTCTATTTACCAGCTTTAAAAAGAGTAAAAAGGATCGCTTCAAAAAATAAATCCGGGCCTTTTTTAGGCAGTGAATATACCTTTGAAGATCTATCTTCACAGGAAGTAGAAAAATTTAGTTACCTTTTTTTAAGAGATGAAGATCTTGATGGTCAACCCAATCATGTTATTGAGAGAATCCCCTTAGACCCTTACTCGGGTTACACCAAGCAAATTGTTTGGATAGATAAGAAGAATTTTCTTGTTCAAAAAATAGAGTACTACGACAGGAAATCTTTTCACCTAAAAACAGGAACTTTCTCAGGCTACAAGAAATATTTAGATAAAATCTGGCAAGCTTCACGCATGGAAATCGTTAATCATCAGAACAAAAAAAAGACTGTGTTAATTTTTAAAGATATTGCCTATAAGACCGGACTGTCAGATAAAGATTTTTCTCAAAATAGTTTAAAAAGATCCAGATAAATGCAACCTGTAAAATTAGACATAAGTGTGAAAACATTTATTTTTATAATTCTAGCTGTATTTTCTACAACAACGTATGGAGAAATAGAGTTATTGGGAGAGGTGTCTGTAGAGATGAGAAGTTTTCAAAATGAAGGCCTCTTTGGTCAAAAAGAAAATCATTCTTCCTTCACTTTATCACCAGAACTCTACTTTGAATCAGGAAATGGAAAAGATTTTTTTTCTATCAAACCGAAATTCAGAAAAGATGCTGAAGACAAAGAAAGAAATCTTGAAGACCTTCAAGAGCTTCAATGGACGCACGTGAGTAAAAATTATGAAACCAAGATAGGTATAAGAAAGGATTTCTGGGGAGTCACAGAGACGGTGCATAGAGTAGATATACTTAATCAAACTGATTCAGTGGATGGCTTTGATGGCGAAGATAAATTAGGCCAGCCAATGATAAATCTATCTTTAGAAAGAGAATGGGGGGTGTTGGATCTGTATGCACTTATAGGGTCTCGTGAAAGAACTTTTGCTGGCGAGAAAGGCAGGTTAAGAATGCCATTTATAGTAGATACGGACAATCCTGTATATGAATCAAATGAAGAAGAGAACAGAATGGATTTTGCTTTAAGGTGGAACCATTACTTCAATGATCTTGAATTGGCTATATCCCACTTCTCTGGAACCACAAGAGAGCCTTTATTGATTCCCACTCCAGAAGGCAATTCTATAAAACTATTGCCTAAGTACGATCTCATAGACCAAACGGGATTGGAGGCTTTGTATATTATAGAGGGATGGGTCTTAAAACTTGAAGCGATTACTCGTTCAGGTCAAAACGATAGGTTTACAGCCTTAACAACCGGTTTTGAGTACACGCAAACTGGGATTTTTGATACGTCTCTGGATCTAGGCTGGATTATTGAGCTCAATCATGACGATAGAGAAGACCACTCTCCTCACGCAATAGGAACAAGATTCTCATTTAATGACATTGATGACAGCCAGCTCCTCTTAGGCGTCTTATGGAATGAGTCTACAGGGGAAACTAATATTTTTATCGAAGGTTCAAAGCGAATCGGAGCCAGAACAAAGTTAAGTATTGAGGGTGTGATTTTTAACGGAGGGAAAAAGATCGAAAGCAATAATTTTGACTTTGGTAATGTTAACCCCTTAGATTTCCTGCAAGAAGAAGATTTTTTAAGAATGGAACTAACTGTTTTTCTATAGAGGATTATGAATACAAAAAAGAATTTTACTGAAACGTGTGCAGAAAAAATAATTCAGTACAGATATTTATCGATACTCTTTTGTTTAATCCTCCTAGTGACATCTTTTCGAGGGGTTGGCGGAATTGCCTTCTCACCTGATACAGAGCAATTTTTTCCCGAAGATTATCCCATAGCCGAAAACCATCTTCAGATTGAAGACACTTTCTATTCTAGTGATAGCGTTATTATTGCGCTTGGTGTTGATGAAGGAACAGTATTTGAACCTCGAATACTAAATTTAATTGAAGAAATTACCAACAAAGCCTGGAGCACACCTTATTCAATAAGGGTTGATTCACTAAGCAACTTCTCTTTTGTAAGGGCAGAAGGTGATGACCTTATAGTTGAACCATTTATTGAAGAATCTCTTAAATGGAACCAGGAGAAAATTAATGAAAGATCTGCTCTCATAGAAAAAGAAGAACAAGCATACGGAACTATCTTATCCAAAGACAAGAAAACAACGTTTATCAATATAAGTATTGATGCCCCAAAAGATGACGTAGAAAAAGAATACGCAGAATCCATGGAACATATTTTTTCTTTTATTGATCCTTTAAAAGAAAATTATCCAGAGGCCGACATAAGATACGCTGGCATTGTTTTCGTGGAATATTTAAGTCCATTGATAATTAAAGCAGAAATGCCCATCCTTATCCCAACTTTACTGTTTGTACTTTTATTATCACTTTTCATCTTATTGAGAAACGTAGTAGCAGTAATAGGTTCTCTGACAGTTATTGTATTTAGTGTTATAACCTCAGTTGGAATACTGGGTCATTTTAATACCACCGTGTCACAACCATTCTTAATGGTTGTCATAGTGGTAGCGACGTTGGCCGTAGCTGACTGCGTTCATTTATTTAACGTCTATTTTCAAAGTAAGTTAGAGAAAAGTGCCAAGCATTCTATTATTAAAAGCTTGCAGTTAAACCTGGAACCTTTACTACTGACTTCTCTGACAACATCGATAGGGTTTCTTTGTTTGAATCTGGCTCCAATACCCGCACTTAGAGTTGTAGCCAACGGTATAGTCATCGGCGTTATAGCTGCGTTTATATTTTCCATATTCTTTCTTGCTCCATTAATGAGTTTCTTTAATGTTAAAGCGTCAAGTCAAATTGAAAATCAAACAAAATTATCAAGAAGAGTAGGTCAATTTAGCTTAAAAAACAGAAAAAAAATTCTTTGGTTAGTGCCTCTATTTTCAATCTTCTTTATGTCTTTTATTCCTCTCAATGAAACTAAAGACAATCCAATGGAATTTTATTCGGATAGATTCACGTCAGTAACAGAAGACACGAAGTGGCTTGCTAAAAGGCTCGGAGGAACTTTTTTAGTAACTTATGAATACGTCAGTGAAGACCTGATCAGCGACCCTGAATACTTACGACAGTTGGATGACCTTACAAGCTGGCTGGAAAAACAAGACGAAGTGCTGTCGGTAAATTCGTTATCTAAAGTCATCAAGAATCTTAACAGAACACTTAACGGCGATGATGAATCATGGTACGTCATTCCTGAAGACTCTGAATTAATTGCACAATATTTATTCTTCTATGAAATGTCACTTCCCTTCGGTCTTGATTTAACAAGCACCATTAATCAAGAAAGGACCTCTACTAAGATCACGGTTTCTTTAAAAGAGATAGACAGTAAAGCGTTCATGAAATTTTACGACAAAGTGAAAAATTACGCCGACCTAGCCATTGTGTCTGGCAATTTATCTGAAGGCGGAGGAACCAGATCCGTTATGTCTTTCATGGGCATGATTCTTGCAGAGCAACTCTTCTATGCGCTCATTATTGGGTTTGTTGTCATTACTCTGACCATTGCACTTTTTTATCGATCCTTAAGTACAGGACTCATAACTGCAATTCCGAATGTACTGCCTATAGGAGTGGCTTTTGGAATCTGGGGCATCTTTAGCTCAAACGTTAGTATGCTTGTTAGCCTTGGTATAGGTTGC
>Ga0208947_1001076_pt1 | contig 12674 bp, 20 predicted proteins | sample AOAMet1_04_M0_20_2_FD_188226 | JGI IMG/M metagenome (GOLD analysis project Ga0208947, IMG submission 188226) | Ammonia-oxidizing marine microbial communities from Monterey Bay, California, USA - CAN11_04_M0_20 (SPAdes) | ecosystem: Environmental > Aquatic > Marine > Intertidal zone | place... | reverse complement strand
TACAGAGATGAAAAAAAGTTTAAATTAAATGGATAAAGAGGTTATCCATGGAAGGTTTAGTGGAAGAAATGGCCATAAATCAGATCATGATGTATGAAATACATTGCAATACAGAATAACGAAATTCTGATCCCCCATTTTGTAACTTTTGAAAACCCTGTTTCCAAGATCATTTTGCGAGCTAGTTTCTTGATTAATAATCTTCGCTGCTCAAGACTATCTAAAGTGTTGCCACTTATATCTCTTATATTGACGTTCATGCTATTATCCTTTTTTATAGTGAGTAATATAGTATTAGTAAATCTCACTTTGAGCAACTACTTTAAGGCGGGCAGTAGTAGCCGGGTTAACCCTCGCTTTTACGAATCTTGGGTGTCCTGTTCGTGCTACATTATTTTGTGAGGCTCTGGGAATTTACCTTATTTAACTTCCCTCTTAGCAAAACCTCATTTTATTACAGGTCATTATAACCCTATTTTAGATAAGTGAATACGTTTATTATCTTTATGGAGAAACCAATTTCATCAGCTCTGTAGCACGATCACTATTGATCTCTTGTCCATCCTTTGCAGCACGATAGAGATAAGTAGTCATTTTTGCAGCTTGACTTGGTTTCAACATAACATTTGCTTCAGCTTCAGCTTCTTCAACAAGTCTTAAACATTGTTCCAGTGTGTCGTCGTCAACTGCTGTATTTTCACCACGCTCAGAAACAAGCCAGCCAATGGACACACCAAGGAATTTAGCTAATCCCTCCAGCTGGTCCAGTGTTGGTTTTGATCTTCCAGTGAAATAATGACCAATCGCTCCTCTTGTTGTTTTTCCCATAGCGGGAGCAATATCAGTTTGTGTTAAGTTTTTCTGGACCATCATATATTTGGCCCTTGTTATCCAGCTGCCCATATAAAATCCTCCGATAAAATTGTTAGCTTTCAAGTGCTATATTTTACCCGAATTGTAGTTATTTTAGGATAATTATTGTATTTTACGATTAGATATGCTACAATTTGTCACAATTTATTGGGAGATAACAGAAAAATGACATTAATTGAGTACGGAAGAAAAGAAAAAGCACTCGGAAATAGTCGGTCCTTAAATGAAGTTTGGTCGATTATAGCACAGGAGCTTGGAGTATCAACTCCATTAGTAAAATTATGGGCCAACCAGCAAAGGAGAGTTGCTGATCTGCATGTAATTAAGTTGGAAAAAGCTACTGGAGGAGAAGTGGTACGTCACCACACCAGGCCAGATATATACCCACCGGAGGAAGCGCTATGAAAAATAAACGAGATTCGATCGTTGTTTATCGTTCCTTCTATGAAGCTGCGAAAGCTTTGGGTGATCAAGAAGAGCTGGAGTTATATCGAGCGATCTTTGAGTTTGGCCTGGATCATAAGAATACTGAAATGGGACCAATGGCAACAGCAATGTTCAAGTTGATCCAACCGCAGCTGGAAGCCAACTATAAGAAATGGCAGAACGGAAATAAAGGTGGTCAAGTAACGAAAGATAAATGGGCAAAAGAAGGGCAAAGCGAGGGCAAAGGAAGGGCAAAAGATAACCAAAAGGAAACCAAAGATGAGCCTAATGTAAATGTTAATGATAATGTAAATGCTAATGCTAATGTTTTTATTAGGCTGCAGCTCAATGATAAGTCTTTCTTTCCAATCTATGATCATGATCTCGTAAAGTATCGAGAATTATATCCGGCTGTTAATGTTGAGCAAGAGCTGCGCAATATGGTTGGTTGGATAGATGGAAGTCCAACTAAGCGCAAAACTAAAACTGGGATCTTAAAGTTTGTTAATTCCTGGTTATCTAAAGAACAGGATCAAGGAGGTCGGAAAACACCACCTGGTCGTAAAGCTGGACGTAATTTATTAAAGGAGGTTGCAAGATGATCGCAGCAGAACAGAAAAAAATAGCAGCAAGAGTTTTATCCACGTTTAAAGTTATGTTTCCTTCATTTGGAGCTCGTATGGATGAGGATGAAGAATGGACCGGACTAATGATCGATGAATGGTCTAAGGGTTTGAGTGGGATCCCATCTGTTGATGTTCTTCATGCGATTGAATTGGTTCGCAGATCTGGATCTGAGTTTGCACCTTCGCTACCTAAGTTTGTTGAATATTGTGGAGGGCGGCCAAAACTACAAAATGCCCTGGAGCATCAAGAAGAAGATCAAGTTGATTATTCTAGGCTCTGGATGAATGCTGACGATAAAGGAAAGTATCGATTCTTTGTTGATCATCCATTTCATTTAGTACCTGGTTATATTCGCCAATGGTTTATTAACTATAACAAAAAGGAGCGCGGCTGGTCAGCTCACGAATCAAATATGATGATCAAGTTTCATGCTCAACCTCAATGGTTAGATGTTAGTGATCAAGAGCAAGATAACAGACGTGATCGTATTAATAAAATGAAAGATGAACACCAGAAAAGAATTATTGAATATTTTTTAAATAGGAGTAACGCATGAGTGAAGAGCTAAAGAAAGCTTTGTTGGAAATAAGAGATCGGATTAATGGAGTTGAAAGACATGCTGGAATATTGCCAGATCCTTGGATGGTGAAGCTCGCAGAAATAATGGAGAAAACAGTGGTCCCTAAGAAAAAGTGAACGACGTTGAGCACCAGGTCCAAAAAGCGATCTGTGATTATTTAGATCTTAGAGGTATTTGTTATTGGGCGGTGCCAAATGGTGGAAGTAGAAATTTAATAACCGGAAAGAAACTTAAATCTGAAGGAGTAAAGCCTGGAGTTCCAGATCTCACTCTCATTTTATCGGGTGGAAGGTATCTTGGTTTGGAAGTTAAAAAACCTAAGACAACAACAGCAGCTGGTCGGTTGAGTAAAGCTCAGAAAAGAATGATCAAAAGGATTCAAGAAGCGGGCGGTCATGTTGAGGTTGTTTACTCGCTAGAAGAAGTGGTAGAACTAATTAATAAACTTACGATTAGTATTGATAAAGAATATAAATTTATAGAGGATCAGTGGTGGGCCAAAGTATGAATAAGCTAACAACTAAACAAGAAAAGTTTTGTAAAAATTTCATTGAAACTGGGAATGCTTCTGAAGCATATCGACGCAGTTATGAATGTGAAAAGATGAAAGGACCAACAATAAATCGAAATGCTGTAGCACTTCTTGATAACAACAAGATAGCAACAAGAGTTGGAGAACTGCAGCTGAACCTACAAAAAAAGTTTGAAGTCACTGTGGAATCACTTTCAAAAGAACTCGATGAAGATCGACAATTAGCTAGATCTCTGGGCCAACCTGGTGCAGCAATCTCAGCTTTAAATGTAAAAGCCAGGATCCATGGACTAGACAAACAGGTTGTGTCCAATGATCCAGAAAATCCAATGCCAGCAACAATACAAGTGGAGATATTAAGAAATGATAAAAGTTAAACATCCGGTGGATTATCCAATCGAAGTAGAAGTTCATAAGCAACCAATAAACAAACTATATCTTGGGATCTTTATAGGTTTCTGGTTTGGTTATGCTCCTTACATAATCCATCAAATGCAATGGCTGCGGTAGAACATACTTGCAACGTCTGCGCGTCAGAATACAGTGAAGCTGATGGCGGGATCGAGGGGATCTTTGGGATCACTGAGGTTAATTTTTGTCCCTGGTGCTATTCTTGTGTAGTAGATATGGTTCATTATCACGATCAAATTGCAAATGACGACGACGAAACTCCGCATACAAATCACTGAGAAGTTTGAACCCTTCCTAGAACCCCATCGCTATAAAATATGCCATGGTGGACGAGGATCTTCAAAATCCTGGACGATCGCACAGCTGCTGATCATGAGAGCTTACACAGAAAAAACAAGGATCTTATGCGCCAGGGAGATTCAGAAGTCGATCAATGACTCAGTGCTGCAGCTACTTGCTGATACGATCGAGCGAATGGGCCTGGAAGATTTCTTTGAAGTACAAAAGACACAGATCATTGGCCGTAATGGATCAAGGTTTAGCTTTGAAGGTTTACGCTCAAACATTACTAAGATAAAATCAATGGAAGGAATCCAGATCGTTTGGTTGGAAGAAGCTGAAAAGATCACTGCGTCAAGTTATGACACACTCGTTCCGACGATTCGAGCACCAGGATCTGAGATCTGGATTTCCTTTAATGCTCAAGATCTGCTGGATCCAACTTATCAACGATTCGTGGTCAATCCGCCAGAGGACTCATACGTTGTCAAAGTCAACTATTCTGACAATCCCTGGTTTCCGCCAGAGCTGGAGAAAGAACGGCTGCACCTGGAGAAAGTTGATAAAGCTCTATATAAACACATTTGGCTCGGAGAACCACTTGAAAATCGAAAGGGAGCTTACTATGCCAGGCAGATCGAAGCAGCTCGTGAAGATAACAGGATCACCAAGGTTCCGATCGATCCAGTGCTGCCTGTAAATTCATTCTGGGATCTAGGTATCGCGGACGCAACTTCAATTTGGCTGATACAGAGAGCTGGAACGGAGCTTAGAGTTGTCGGTTACTATGAAAACAGCGGTGAAGGTTTGCAGCATTACATCAATTGGCTGCATGATTTTCGAGATACTCACAGCATAACCTTTGGAGATCACTGGGCCCCACATGATATTAAAGTCAGAGAGCTGACCAGTGGTAAATCTCGTAAAGATCAAGCGCGTCAAATGGGAATCAACTTCCGAGTCACACCAAATCTTCCGATCATGGATGGTATTGAAGCAGCCAGGCGAATACTTCCCAGATGTTACTTTGATGAGAAGCGCTGCGCTGATGGTATTCGAGCTCTGAGTTATTACCGATGCGAGTATGACGAGGACAAACGAGTTTATAAAGATCGTCCGCTTCATGATTGGAGCTCACATGGAGCTGATGCGTTCCGATACTTTGCTGTTGCCTGGATCGACAAACGTCATGAAGGTATGACCGGTCCAGCTGTACTCAAGCAAGATTGGAAGGTCTTTTGAGTTGGCTCAAGCATTCCCTCATCGAAGAGTGGAAGTATGACACAGCTGAATGGTATGTGATCTTCGAGCATGGAGATATGCCCTGGAAACTTTCCAAATTATTAAAACCAGGGTACCGACACGTCTGGGCAGTTCGTTGGGATGGATTCAATTGGATCCTCTTTAATCCAAGGCTTGGAGGGACAGATATTGAGATATTAGCATTTGGTCCAAAAGATAATATACAAAATGTAGTCAAAGATACTGATTGTAGTGTTATAATCCACGTTAATATTCGTCGTGATAATACTAGGATCCGGAATCCGTACCCAACATTATGTACGTGTGTTGAACAAATGAAAGCTTTATTGGGTATTGGTGGAATAAGAACTTGGCATATTTATACCGCATATCAATTATATAAATATTTAATAAAGGAGCACCATGGGCAAAAGACGCAGCGCACCACCACCACCACCAGCAAAAACTAAAGCTGATATTAGACAAGAGAAAGAAGATGCGAAGCTTGACGCACAAATTGAAGCTCGTGAAAAAGCGCGCACGAGAAAGAAGAAAGGTCGGTTCAGTTTGATTTCTGGTGATGAAAGAGGTATTACTGACACACTAGGCGGTTAATATGGCTAAGTTTAATATTCCTAAAGAACTGGGAACAGTCAAAGAACTACTTGCAAGATATAAAGCTGCCACGAGTCGCAAGGATCCCTGGATTAATCATCTAAGAGAATGCTACGACTATGCTCTACCGCAGCGTGAGAACTTTTCCCTTCACACTCCAGGTCAAAAGAAGAACGTCGACATCTATGATTCAACAGCAGTCATGGGTGTTCAGAAGTTTGCTTCAAGACTTCAAGCTACTCTAATTCCACCCTGGCGCCAATGGACCAAACTGGTTGTTGGATCTGAGATCGTTGAAGATGAAGATGAAGTCCAGGAATATTTAGATGAAGCCAACGATATTCTATTTGATCATATCAATCATTCAAACTTTGCTACCCAGGCACACGAAGCTTTACTAGATCTCAGCGTTTCAACAGGCGCTTTGATGTTAGAAGAAGCCGAGCCAGGTGGTGATTCATTATTACACTTCACTGCAGTCCCATTGGCAGATCTATTTCCAGAAGAAGGTCCGAAAGGATCAATTGAAACAGTCTGGAGAAAGCATTCAGTTCCAGCCAGGCACATAGAGAGAATTTGGCCTGGTGCTGAACTATCCGATGAAGCTGCAAGGAAAGCTAAAGATAAACCAGATGCCAAGATCGAGTTGGTTGAAGGTACTGTATATGCTCCAAAAGAGAACGCTTACTATCAATGCGTGATCGAACAAGAGCATGAAAAGATTGTATTCACAAGATTCTATGAAGTTTCTCCTTGGATCGTATTCCGGGAAATGGTTGTACCAGGTGAGATCCTTGGTCGAGGTAGAGTAATGCAAGTGCTGCCAGCGATCAAAACAGTAAATAAAGTCAGTGAGTTTTCATTAAGAAATGCAGCTCTGGCTATTTCTGGGATCTACACAGTAACTGATGATGGAGTTATCAATCCATATAACATCAACCTGGAGCCAGGCACAGCCATCCCGGTCGGTTCTAATGACAACTCTAATCCAACATTGAAACCGCTTGAAAGAGCTGGTGACTTCAATGTATCTGAGTTAGTCATGGAGGATCTAAGAGAAAGTATTAATAAATGTCTATTCGCAGATCCTTATGGCGGTATGGACTCACCAACTAAGACAGCCACTGAAATGTCAATGCGTGGTCAAGAATTAGTGATGGATGCTGGATCAGCATTCTCCAGGCTGCAGACTGAGTTTATTGAAAAGATCATTAAGCGATCAGTTTATATTCTTAAAAAGAATGGCAAGCTTGGCGACTTCAAAGTTGATGGTCGTGAGGTAACAATAAAACACACTTCACCATTAGCCAGGGCCCAGGATCAAGAAGATATGTTAGCGGTCCAACAGTACATGGAAATGGCTATGGCCCTTGGACCAGAAGTATTTGCGTTAGGAACTAAGATGGAAGATATGCCGAACTATATAGGTAAGAAGCTTGGTATAGATCAAGAACTGTTGCGTTCATCAGAAGAGAGAGCTGAGATCCAGGCACAAGCCGAGGAAGCAATGCAACAGCAACAAGCACAAGCACAGGAGATGCAAGGTGGCGGAGAGCAGCAGCTGGGATAAATTAGATCTTGATGGTAAAGAAATACAAAAAGCCAGAAAAGAAAACGAAGCCAAGTCGCGTGAAATAGCGGGGCAGTTTCAACAGTGCTTCAATACAGATTCGGGGAAGTATGTCCTGGATCGGTTGAAATCTATTACGATTGATAAACCAGTATTGAATCCAAACTCGACACAATTTAGTGCCGGGATTAGAGAAGGTCAAAACAACATTGTGAGGCAGATCATTGATCAGTTGTCTTTGGCAGATAAAAAATAACTTTGGAGATAAATATGAGCGAAGAAGAAACTTTGATAGACGACACTCCAGTTGAGGAAGCTGCAACTGAAGAAGTAGTTGAATCCACTGAGGTTGAAGCATCAGCAGATGATGGTGAAAGACCAGAGTGGCTGAAAGAAAAATACAAATCAGTTGAGGACCAGGCGAAAGCTTATACTGAAATTGAGAAAAAGCTAGGCGGCTTCACTGGATCACCAGAAGGCGAATATGAAATGACCTTGCCAGAAGGAATTGGCGGTGAATTTGATATGGAAGATCCTCGCGTTGAATGGTTCCAGGCTGCAGCAAAAGAATCCAATATGAGTCAAGAAACATTTTCCGAGATGCTCCATGGTTTTGTGAAGATGGAAGTAGAAGCTAATAATCCAGAAGAAGCAAAAAACATTGAGATCCAGGCATTAGGTAAGAATGCAAATGCCAGGTTAAAAGATCTTGGTGATTGGGGTAAAGGTAATCTCACTCCAGATCAATATGAAGGCTTCAAGGGTTTAGCTACATCGGCTCAAGGTGTTCAAGTTCTGGAAGCTTTAATTGCTAAAACAGCTGAAGGCAAAATGCCAACATCAAATACAGTGAGAGATCCGGGGGTAACAGCTGGTGCTTTAGATGAAATGGTTAAAGATCCTAAATATCAAACTTCACCAGAGTTCCGCAGAGAAGTCGCGGAGAAATACAAATCATTTTATGGAGAGTGAATCATTAACCCGGTATAAAACAAAACCCTATGCTTGGCAAATAGGATGGTTTTGTGCGAGAGATGGCAAACCACATGATCTTGTGTATGCCAAAGAAGAGATACTACAACAATACAATGAGGGATACGAAGCGTATAAAAACTACTCCCAGGTTCACTGCCATTCTAATGAGGTTTAATAGCTCTCATATATTTCTCCGGCTTTATTAGGCAAATAGTGGGATTAGTTACCCTAAGTAACTACTAAAAAAAAGATACAATTTGTTGCACAAGAAACGATTTGTAGCTTATAATCAGAGAAAATCCAACCATTGGACACTTCTTTATAGAACCCAGCCAGGAAGGACTTCGGCCCGCATTAGTGGACACCCGGCAAAAAGGTAATATTAATCTAACTATAAAGGAGGACTTATGTCCGCAAGTTTATCATCAGCTGCCCAGCAGCTATTCGACAGTGAAGTGAAGCATGTGTTTCAATCAGCTGGCGGTCTAAAGGACACTGTAACGAATCGTAATGACGTTATTGGTGATATTTATAAATTCAGAGCAATGGGTAAAGGCCTAGCAAATCAGAAAGCTACTTCAGCTGATGTTGTTGCTATGGGTATTGCTCATTCTTTGATCAGCTGTACTCTAGGAAACTGGAATGCTCCAGAATACACTGATATTTTTGATCAGAAAGAAGTTAACTTTGACGAAAAAACTGAACTTCAGCAAACTATTGCTGGTGCTCTTGGTCGTCGTCGTGACCAACTTATTTTAGATGCAATGGACGCAGCAACTGCGGGTACTACAATTGCCCATGGTTCAGCGGGATTAACTCTAGCCAAGCTTATAACAGCTTCAAAATCTCTCACTGATAAAGGAGTACCAGGTAGCGATCGTCACATCGCAGTATCAGCAGCTGGTCTTGAAGATCTATTAGGTGTTACTCAAGTTACAAGTTCAGACTACAACTCTGTTCGTGCTTTGGTATCTGGCGAGCTAGACACTTTCATGGGATTCAAATTCCACGTAATTGAAACACGCGCGGAAGGTGGACTTGATATTGCTTCAAGTGTACGTGAAGGTTTTGCTTGGCATTCTTCAGCAGTTGGACTAGCAACTGGAATGGAAATCACTGCGAAAGTAGATTGGGTTCCTCAGAAAACATCATGGTTATGTAACGGAATGATGAAAGCTGGTGCTGTTGTTCGCGATGCAGATGGACTTGTTTCTATCAGCTGGCAAGAGTAATTAAGTTGTAACGAATGGTGGTATTCCAATTATGGGGTACTGCCATTTTTTTTAAGGAATAAATTATGGCAACATCAATTGAGATATGTTCTAACGCATTAAATTTGATAGGCCATGGCTCAATCGCTAGTTTCACAGATGGTGGAGCCGGAGCCAATATTGCAGATGCTTTATATGAAACCACTTATAAAGATCTGTTATCACAACATCGATGGCGCTTTGCTTCAGCTAAAGTCGCTTTATCACAGCTAGTAGCTGCCCCAATTAATACCTGGGATTATGCTTATCAGCTTCCGGCTGATTATATTATTGCAACATCAGTTTATCCAAATATGCCGTATGAGATCTATGAAGATAAGATCTATACAAATTCATCCGAAGTATCGCTTGATTATATTTATAAAGCTCCAGAAGCGGAAATGCCCGCTTATTTTCAAAGAGTTTTAGAATACCTTCTTGCTTCAGTCTTTGCTATTGCGATCACTGATAACTCATCTAAAGCAGAAGAGTATCGACGCATGTTTGACTACAATTTAAGACGAGCCAGGTTTACCGATTCCCAGGCCCGACCAACCAAAGCTATTATTGATTCTCCATTTATTGAGGTCCGCCAGTAATGCCAAAGGTTATTACGCTGCAAACTTCTTTTAATTCTGGAGTTTTGGATCCACGTCTTGCGTCCAGGACAGATCTAAAACATTTCTACCAGGGTGCTGAAGAAGCTGAGAATGTAATAACAATGCCGCAAGGCGGAATCAAACGTCGACCAGGGTTTAAATATATTGCTGGTACTGCTTCCAATAATGAAGCACGTTTAGCATCATTTGCTTTTAATATTGAACAAACTTATCTACTGGTATTTACTAATTTAAGTGTTGCCGTTTACAAAGATGGTGTTCACCAGGCAAATGTCACAACACCTTATACAACAGCACAGTTATTTGATCTGCAATGGACACAATCAGCAGACACAATGATTCTGGTCCATGAAGATCATCAACCAAGAAAGTTAGTTCGTGGAGGATCACACACATCCTGGACATTATCAACGATCACTTTAACGAATATTCCTACTCATGACTTTGGATCTGGCGCTGTAGCTGTTTGGTCTGTTGCTCAAGGTTGGCCAAAAAGTGCTACGTTCTACCAGGGACGATTATGGTTTGGTGGATCTAAGACAAGACCGCAGACATTATGGGGATCTAAGACAAATGATTTCTACAATTTTGATGATGGCACTGCCCTGGACGATGAAGGTATTGATGTTACCTTGGACACAGATCAAGTAAACGCGATCACGTCTGTTTATGCTGGACGTCATTTACAAATCTTTACAACTGGTGGTGAATTTACTATTAAAGATGTACCAATTACCCCGGCCAAGGTTGCGGTAAGACGTGAAACTTTATTTGGATCTAGCGCTGTTCCACCAAAAACTATTGATGGATCTGTCATATTTATAGATCGAACAGGTAAGTCAGTCAGAGAGTTTTTATTTTCCTATAATGAGGACTCCTACACGTCTGGAACAGTTTCATTACTTGCTTCTCATTTACTCAATTCCCCGGTCGATATGGACGTTTCCAAAGGTACGTCTACCGACGACGCAAACTACGTTTATTTCGTTAATGGGGACGGCACAGTAGCCGTTTATAACACTTTAAGAGCTCAAGAAGTTAGTGGTTGGACAAAGTGGACTACAACAGGTGAAATAGAGTCAGTTGCAGTGGTTGTTGATGAAGTTTATTTTGTGGTGAAACGAACAATCAATGGATCAACTGTTCGCTACTTGGAGCAATTAGATCCAGATAGTTATACAGATGCAAATAAAACTGTCACTTTAGGATCTCCTGGAACTGCAGTCACTGGATTAGCTCACTTAAATGGTCAATTATCTCGCGTTAGAGCAGATGGCGAAGTTAGAGCGAATGCAACCCCAGCGTCCGGGGCAATCACCCTGGCAGAAACAGGAACAGTTATTGAAGTTGGCCTGGACTACTCAACTACTATTAAAACCATGCCGCTCAATATGGACTTCGATGATGGTCCAACATTAACCAGGAAAAAACGAATTGTAAAAGTCATACCAAATGTTTATCAATCTTTAGGAGTTAGTATCAATGGAGATCGGTTTATAGATCGCAACTTTGGTTTGTCTTTAGATAGCGCACCAACAGCATACACAGGGTTAAAAGAAATGTATTTATTAGGGTGGACGGACTTGGCCCAGGTCACGATTACCCAAACAGATCCAACACCAATGACTGTTCTAGGGTTGGCAATAGAGGTAGAAGCGTAATGGGAATGTTAATGGCAATTATGAGTGCTTCACAAAGTATTCAAGCTGGTCACGCAAAAGAAGATGCGTATAAAAGAGATGCGGAACGTGAAAAATTTGCAGCAAAAGATAAAGAGATCCAAAGAAAGAAACGATTGGTCGCAGCTCTAGCAACACAGAACGCAGTCAGAGGAGCTCAAGGTGTTAGAGCGTTTGAAGGATCCTCACTAAATATGATGAACCAAGACGTTGAAACATTTGAATACGATCAAGATATGGGTGCGGCTAATCTAGCAATGACGACACAATCGTTATTAGAATCTGGAAAAGCTGCCAGGAGATATGGTTATGCAAGCGCAGCAAATACATTATTAGATAGTGCTAGTCGAGTGACAGCGAGAGGATAACTATGGCAGAATTAACAAGATACCAAAGATCGGAAGCTGCCCAGGCAGTACCCACTTCTAAGGCAGCAGCAGATTATGGTTTTTCCCTGGCTGAAAGACTACGATCATTCTCAAATCAACAACATAATCGTGAGGACCAACAAGCACAAATAGAAGGTAAACAAGCTGGATTAACTGCAGCCAGTGGAAAGTTAGGTGGTCTTGATCTCAGTGATAACTCAACAATAAGATCAAGAGCATTTAACGCTGGCGCTCAACTGTCACATGCAGCTCAGATTAAGATTGATATTAATGAGAATGTATCCAGGCTTAACCAAAAATATCAATACAATATGGAAGGATTTCAGACAAACGCTGCTGCCTATAAAGAAGGCTTATTGTCAAAAGTAGATCCAACGATGAGAGCACTGGCTGAAGCTGATCTTAATACTGCTATTTCTACTGGGACTATTAATATTGGCGAAGTTCTTTATAAAAAAGAGCGCTCAGAGCATGTTGCTTCAATAAAAAAAGCAATCACTATTGGAGAAGAGCTAACGCTGCAGTTATCAGCAAATGGTGATATTGAAGGCGCAGACTCTCAGATCGAGCAAATTAAAGCAGCAATACAAGAAGGGATCGATCAGA
>Ga0208947_1001064_pt1 | contig 12740 bp, 7 predicted proteins | sample AOAMet1_04_M0_20_2_FD_188226 | JGI IMG/M metagenome (GOLD analysis project Ga0208947, IMG submission 188226) | Ammonia-oxidizing marine microbial communities from Monterey Bay, California, USA - CAN11_04_M0_20 (SPAdes) | ecosystem: Environmental > Aquatic > Marine > Intertidal zone | place... | reverse complement strand
TAGGGTTAAGCTTAGAGATTTTCAATTGGATAGATACGCAGGTTCAATGAGTCCGAGCTCGTATGCAGCAGAAGTAAGTATTTTGGATGGTGAAAATGAAGAAGAGCATAGAATATTTATGAATAATGTATTACAATATGGTGGTTTCAGATTATTTCAATCTTCTTATGACAAAGATGAAAAAGGAACAATCCTCTCTGTAAATCATGATTGGTGGGGTACACTAGTTACGTATATTGGGTACTTTTTATTAATTCTAGGGTTTGTGCTTGTATTCTTAACTAAAAAGACAAGATATAATTCTTTAACTCAAAAATTAAAGAAGTTAAGTGTCGTTATATTATTGCCTTTATTATTTTCTAATTCAGTGTTTGCAACTGATGTAATTCCTGCTAATTATATTGCAAATTTTGATGCTTTGGTAGTGCAGGATAATGGTGGAAGATTAAAACCAGTTCATACGCAAACTTCAGAATATTTGAGAAAAATTTATGGGAAAGGTAAATATAATAATCAATCAGCAACCCAAGTAATTATTGGCATGATGCATGATCCTGTTTCCTGGAGTAAAGAGCCAATTATTAAGGTTAGTCATCAAAAATTAAGAGAATTGTTAAATAATTCTGATTTAAACTCAAAATATATTAGCGTTTGTTTTAATGATTTCTTTGGTGAAAATGGGCATTATTTATTAACTAAAGATGTAGAACAAGCCTATGAAAAATTACCAAAAGACAGAGGGCAATTTGATAAAGATATAATTAAAGTTGATGAAAGAGTAAATATTTGTTTTGCTGTTTTTAGTGGTGGTATTTTTCGGTTATTCCCTTTGCCTAATGATTCCAATAATACTTGGCTTTCTTATACTTCAGTTGTTGAATTTTCAGGGAATGATTCTCTTTTTGTGGCCAATATAATGCCTATGTATTTTAGAGGAATTAAAGATGGGGTAGAAAATAATAATTGGTCATCTGCTGATAGTATTGTAAGCTATATTCATAAGTTTCAAGCAAGATATGGTGCTGAGGTTTTGCCTGAAAAATTAAAAATTAATTTAGAAATCACCACTAATAAGTTAGGGTTATTTTCTAAGCTCTTTTTATATTATTTTATCTTAGGATTATTACTTATTTCTTTTGTAATTGTTCAGTTATTTCAAGAGAAAAAGTGGGTTTCTGTTTTTATTTCAATTCTTAAATGGTTAGTAATATCTGGATTTATTGTTCATACATTTGGCTTAGTGGCAAGGTGGTATATTTCGGGGCATGCTCCCTGGAGTAATGGGTATGAGTCAATGATTTACATTGCTTGGGCAACTATCCTTTCAGGTATTATTTACACAAAAAGATCAGTGCTTACTTTGGCAGCTACAGGAGTAGTTTCTGGTTTATTATTGATGGTTGCACATCTTAATTGGCTTGATCCTGAAATTACAAATTTGGTACCTGTTTTAAAGTCTTATTGGTTAATGATTCATGTTGCAATTATTACTGCTTCTTACGGCTTCCTAGTTTTAGGTGCTATTCTTGGTTTAATTTCTCTTTGGCTTATTGTATTTACAAATTCTGACAATAAAATGAAGCTTAAGAATACACTTGCTGAGATTACAATTATTAATGAAAAAACCCTTGAGGTTGGGCTTTTCATGCTTACAGTTGGAACATTTTTGGGTGGTGTATGGGCAAATGAGTCTTGGGGTAGATATTGGGGTTGGGATCCGAAAGAGACTTGGGCTTTAGTAAGCGTATTGATTTATACTTTTGTTTTACACATGCGATTTATCCCAGCGCTTAGAAGTAAATTTACTTTTAATATGGTTTCTATGTTTGCTATTTGGACAATCATAATGACTTATTTTGGAGTCAATTATTATCTATCTGGTTTGCACTCTTATGCAGCTGGAGATCCTATGCCAATACCAACATTTGTGTATTATTTATTTGCATTGATGGTTGTATCGGCAATTCTTGGGAAAATTAGATATAAAAAATATTATTAATATGAAATTAGATATCCTTGTTTTTGGAGCTCATCCTGATGATGTAGAATTAGGATGTGGAGGTACTATTATTAAAGAAGTTCAAAAAGGTAAAAAGGTTGGAATTATTGATTTGACTAGGGGGGAGTTAGGCACAAGAGGAACAGCTGAAAGACGTGATAAGGAGACTAAAAAAGCAACTGATATTATGGGAGTTTCAATCCGTAAAAACATGAACTTTAAAGATGGTTTTTTTAAGGATGATGAAGAGCATAAACTAGCTTTAATTAAAAAGATTAGAGAATTTCAACCTGAGATTGTTATTACTAATGCAATTTCTGATAGGCATCCTGATCATCCTAGATCATCACAAATTACTATTGATGCGTGTTTTTTATCAGGGTTAGAAAAGATTGAAACAGGACAAGAAATTTGGAGACCAAAAGCGATTTATCATTACATACAATTTAATGATATTAACCCTGATATTGTTGTAGATATTTCAAATCAAATGGATTTAAAGTTAGATGCTGTTAAAGCTTATTCTACTCAGTTTTTTAATCCTGAAAGTAAGGAATCAGAAACTATTATTTCCTCTCAAGGGTTTTTGGATAGCGTTACTTATAGAGCTAAAAATTTAGGAAGGCAATCCAATTGTGGATATGCTGAGGGTTTTGTAGTACACCAACTTCCAAAGATTGATTCCCTTTTAAATTTATAATACAAAAAAAGCCGAGCAAATGCTCGGCTTTCTAATTTTATGTGTTTAAATCTAATTACTTAGTTTTAAATACTTTCTTTCCGTCAATAATGTAAACTCCTTTTGGTAAGTCAGCAAAATCAGATTTCCATTCTCTACCTAGTAAGTCAAATATTCTTGAATCTTCTTTTGAGTTAGTATTGTCTAATTCAATTACTGCAGTAGATGTATTATCAAATAAACCAACTGTATCAATCTCTAAGTAAGTAATAGCATTCCAGTCAACCATATCCGCGTCACCTTGTAGAGTTAGTCCTGGCTCAAAATCTAATTGGTACACAATTCTTATTTTGTCATCAACTACTGGACTCATAGATCCAAAAACGCATTCTTGCATTCCGTTCCAATCATCATGAGGTGTTACATCTACTGGATTTTTCCATGTGATACCACCATCTTCTGATTTTGTAACATATATATGTCGAAATACTTGTGTTCCATTGTCAATTGTTTCAGTATATGCTGAGAAAGAAAGATATAAATCCCCATTTGAAGCTAGCCCAGCGCTTGGCATTGAAGCCAAACCTCTCCCGTAAAGAGCGTACCCTCCTATTTCATCAATACCTAATACATTAGGGTCACCATTTAAATCTGGGGCCTGAGCAATCAAATGATCGTTCATCATATCAGAATACCATACTGAAGTGTCTCCAGCATGAACTGTAGCTGGAGTATTATCTGGTCCAAAACTTTCAGTCCAATAAGCAATTCCATCATTTGATAATGGGAAATACGACCAATTCCCATCAGCCAAATCATCATCTGAATAACTCATTACTCCATAAAACACATGTGCATTTCCATTTGCATCAAGTATTAAAGATCCTGTATTATCTGTAGAATACACTTGGTCTAAAACAGCATCACCATCTAAATCTATTCCAGAATCAATCACATATTTATCAACAGGGAAATCAAGAAAGACAGTTTTAGCCCAATTATCACCATTGTCAGTTGATTTCATAATGAATGAATCTCCAAAGGCATTAAAGTATGCAATAACTACTGTCTCTCCTTGTGCAGCAATAGCATAATCATCTGCGCTAAACCCAAGGAAACTAGAAGTATCCATTCCTGGTATTACCATAGTGTCAATATCCCAGTAATTTCCACCATCTTGAGATCTAGAATAAAGCACGGCTCCATTTAATCCATGCCAAAGCGATCCTGTCCAAGTTCCTCCTGAAGGTTCAGTTAGAGCAATCATATGAATAGTATTACCATCCAATCCACCAGCAGCTGATCTATTCCAAATTAGATAATTCTCTCCAACCATAGAATTAGTCCATGTTCCTGTTCCAATTGAAGTTCTACTAGCTTGATTAAGAACATTATTGTCTGTGCTATGTGTCATAACACGCTCACCACCATTTCCTAATGCAATTAGAGAAGGCCATCCCACTCTTGAATCCTCTAATCTAGGCTCTGAAAAAGGAGGTGATGGAGCCGGAAAAGTCCAATTACTCCCATCAAAATGATTATATCCTGTTCCTCTATCTGACCATGAAGAATTTAATTCTGCAGACATAGTCCATGCGGCTGATATAGTTCCATCATCATGTACTACAATTCTGTTTTGAATAGAACCATTTGATTGTAGATCATAAGTTGTCCATCCAATTACCTCTGATGTCATTGTGCTTTTTGAATTTGAAGAAAGTACTGGATAAGTGTGAGGATTTGGATTAACCATTAAATGGGATAAGTCCTCATCACCACTCAAAATTACTTTATCATATTTAACTTTTAAGTCAGGATTATTTTGACCAGGAGTTATTTGTGCAGATAAACTAACAGTAAATAATATGCTAGTAATAATTGTAATTGTTTTTTTCATATTGTTTTGTTATTTATTTTTTAAAAAATTAGGATGCTAAGATACTAAAAAATATTCTTATAGCGTAACCTAATTGAGTTTCCAATAACTATAACATCAGAAAATGCCATAAACAATGCCCCCCACATAGGGTTAAGTAATCCCATTACAGCTATAGGGATAGCAACAATATTATAAGCAAAGGCCCAAAATAAATTTTGTTTTATTGTAAGTAGAGTATGCTTACCAATTTGCATTGTTTGTGGAAGTTGACTTAAATCTTCATTATTTAACAGGACTACATCTGCTGATTGTATAGCTATTTGTGTTGCATTACCTAAAGATATTCCAATAGTTGCTTTTGCAAGGGCAGGAGCGTCATTTATACCATCACCTACCATTGCTGTTTTATTGCTGCTTACTAATTCTTCAATTTTTGTAATTTTATCTTGTGGCAATTGTTCGCTATAAGTTGTTGTAATTCCTAATTCAGAAGCTATCTGATTGCATTTTTCTTTTTTATCCCCACTTAATAGAGTAGTAGTGTAGCCTCTTTTATGTAAGGATGAAATAACTAAATCTGTATTTGTTTTCAGTTCATCACTAATGTTAAGAGTAGCAATAAGTTCCTTGTTTTTTAATACAAATAAATCATATTTTTCTGCTGAAGAATATATTTTTGATGAGCCAATAGTATAGATATTATCATCAATATTAGCACTTATGCTAATTCCTTTTTCTTCAGTAATATCTGATAGTTTAAGCAGACTACTATTTTCTTGGAATGCATTGCATAAAGATTTTGCAATAGGGTGTGAGCTGTGCTGTTCAATATTGTAAATAATATTTTTAACATCATTTTCATTGCCATCTAGAATAGTAAATTGGGATACAATAAACTTCCCTGTCGTGAGTGTTCCTGTTTTATCAAAAACTATAGTTTTTATACTCGCTAATTTTTCTAAGGTATCACCACCCTTTATGAGAATTCCATTTTTTGCTGCACGACCAATTCCTACCATAACTGCTGTAGGAGTTGCTAATCCCATGGCGCAAGGGCATGAAATTACGAGTACTGCAATTGATCTTAAGAAAGCATCTTGTATTTCAATATTGAAAAAATAATGTCCAATAAAAAAAGTAGCTAGAGAGATAGTTAAAACAACAGGTACAAAAACAGCACTTACTTGGTCACCTAGTTTTTGGATGTTAGGCTTATTGTTTTGCGCATTTTTAACCAATTCAATTATTTGAGAAAGTAAAGTGTCATCTCCAATTTTAGTTGCTTTAATTTTAATGCTACCCTCTGTAATAATAGTACCTCCTATCACCTGATTATCTACTGATTTATTCACAGGAAAACTCTCCCCTGTTATCATGGATTCATCTATATAAGATGTCCCAGAAATAATAATTCCATCTGTTGGAATTTTATCACCAGAATTAATAACAAGGATATCATTTACTCTAATATCTTCAAAATTAACCTCTGTAATTTTTCCTTCTATTTCTTTTTTAGCGATTACTTTTTGTATTGCAGTTAAATCCCCAATTGCTGTAGTTGTTTTCTTTACAGATTTGTGTTCCAAAACATTTCCAAGAAGTACTAAAGTAATAATAGTTGCACTTGTTTCAAAAAATAAATAATGATGTACTGCTGGTGTTCCATAATTAATTAACCAACCATATATGCTGTAGAAAAAAGCAGCTGAACTGCCTGTAAAAATTAGCACATCCATATTTGGAATACCTGTTTTTATCGATCCCCAAGCACTTTTCCCAAAATACGAGACACCTATAATATAGACTGGAAGGCAAAGTATAAATTGTAAAAGAGGATTTTGAATGATACTACCCTTTGGGAAGAACATGTGTGAAAAAAGAGGAAGTGTAAAAATTAAAGTGAAATAGAAATATTTTTCCACTTTAGATAACCCTTTTTCCTCTTCTTTTGATGATGATTTTATCTTATAACCAAGGCTAGTAATAGTTTTTGCAACATCATTTTTATCTTGGTTTTTATCATTTTCCCAACTAGCTTCACCAGTTGAGAAGTTTACATTTACATCTTGTAATCCTTTGTTTTCTAAGTGCTTTTTGATTCCTGCAGCACAGTTAGCACAAGACATTCCTTCAACCTCTAGCTTTAGTTTTTTAGTCTCAATTTTCATAAGGTACAAATGTATTAAGTTTATTCATCAATATGCTATAAAATTATATATTTGCAGCCGCTAAATGGTGATTGTAGCTCAGTTGGTTAGAGCACTGGTTTGTGGTGCCGGGGGTCGTGGGTTCGAGTCCCATCAGTCACCCATTTAAAAAAGAAAAGGAGAAGATTTAAGTATCAACTCCTTTTTTTATTTTATATAAGGTTTAATCTTTCTTAAAAGAAGTGGTTTAACGTGTTTTCCAGGGAGCACATTAATTTTTTCAAATTTACTATTAAACAAAACTATTGTTGGAGTTGTAGTTAAATCTTCTCCATTTCGATTAAATCTTGCAACTTCATGATAAAAGTCATGCCTAAAAGTTGATCCATGTGATATGGGCTGTTGATTAGAAAATTTTATCCCATTGTAAAGTATTGTATCTTTAGTTCTTGAATCAATTTTTACAGGAAAGAAATTATGATTGATAAGATCAATAACTGTTTGGTCAGAGAAAGTCTCTCTTTTCATTTCTTCACAATAAGGACAATCCTTTTTATGAAAGTAAACAAAAATGTTCTTATCATACTTTTTGGCATATTTTTTTGCTTTCTCTAAAGAAATCCAATTGATTTCATTTGTCACTTGCCCTTGAGAAAAAACAAAATAAGGAGCAAGAGCTAGTAATAGAATTGCTAACTTTTTCATTTTACTTCTTCTTTAAAATTTTATTGGCTCCCGTGATCCAAGCTGTTGGACCGCCTCTAACATAACCTTGAGACCCAAGTTTGTTGAAGTTAACTTTTCCATCAGCAATAGTTGGAGTAACTAGCCAAACTGTAGGATAGCCTCTAACACCAAACATATTTGCAAGTTCTCTGTTTTGTTTTTTCAAATCATCAGAAATTGGAGTTCTTTTAGGGAAATCAAGCTCAACTAAAATAACATTTTTAGTCGCCCATTTTTTAAATTCAGGCAAGAAGAAGACTTCTTTTTGTAGTTTAATACACCAACCGCACCAATCACTACCAGTAAAGAAAAAGAAAAGTGGCTTCCCTGATTGTACAGATAAATTAATGGCTTTGTTTGCATCAGTATGCCATACTAGTTCTTTTTGTTGTGCAAATCCGTTAAGAGAAAATGCAATTAATAATACTGCTAATAAATTCTTCATTTGTTTTTTGTTTTTAATTATTTTTTTAGTGAACGCCATGCATCCATTTTTTAAGTACTGGCGATAAGAGGAACGCTAACACAGCCATTCCTATTGCAACTACACCTACTTGTGTAAATACTGAAGTATAACTTACTAAAGACTGTACGCCTTCTACTGATGATTCAGAATATCCTCCTGCAAAACCAGTTACCTTCTCAATTATTGTAGTCATAAAACCTGGTTCAGGAATTACTCCAGATTCATTTGAGGTAGTTAATTTGGCAATTGCTCCTGAGATATAATGCGCATAAGATGAGGATAAAAAATACACTCCCATCATAAAGGCTGTCATGCTTTTTGGTGAGAGTTCAGTTACCTTACTAAGCCCAATTGGAGAGATGAATAATTCTCCTGTTGTTAATAGTAAATAACCTATCATTAAGAACATAAAAGGAGTACGACCAGCAGCATCCATATATTGTGCGCTCATGGCAAATACTAAAAATCCTAAACCTAACTGTAAAATACCTAAAGCAAATTTGTTAGGAGTAGTTGGGTTTCTTTGTGTTTTTGATAAATATACCCACATCATTGAAAATGGGATAGCTAAGAAGATAATGTAACCAGGATTAATTGCATTGGTTTGAGAAGCATTTAATAATGTAAGGTTTACATTTCTTTCAGCAAATAAAGTAATTGCAGTACCTGCTAATTCAAAGAAAGACCAAAACACTGTAATTAGTAAGGTTAAAACTAAAACACTAAATAAACGGAAGACTTCCATTCTTGAGAGTTCAATCATTTTTTTAGCCAGAATACCTAAGATAACTACTCCTAATAAAGAAAGTAATGCAGAATGTAAATGCATTCCTTCTAATACTTCTAAGGCATTATACTTAACTAAGAATGCTGCAATAGGCACCATAAGTGCAGCAACTAAATAGAAAAAGTAATCTGTACGAATTCCGTACATTTTTTTCTCTATATATTCAGTTGGTTGTTGACCATTATCACCAAATACTCCATCATTCATACCCTTCATAAAGACTAATAAACCAGCAATCATTCCAATTCCAGCAGCCCCAAAACCATAGTGCCATCCATATTCATAACCTAACCAACCACAAACTAATGGTGCTAAAAAGGCGCCTGCGTTTATTCCCATATAAAATATAGTAAATCCAGAATCTCTTCTGTCATCTCCCTCAGGATACAATCTCCCTACCATAGTAGAAATATTAGGTTTGAAGAATCCGTTTCCTACAATTAAAAGTGCAAGAGCAGCATAAAAGAAAAAGTGGTTAATAGCAGAAACTTCAAATCCAAGAACATCACTTTTAAAATAGAAAGCCATAAAAAAATGTCCAAGTGCCATTAGAATACCTCCTAACATAATTGATTTTTTGAAACCAATGAATTTATCGGCAATCATACCTCCTAATACTGGGGTTGCATACACTAATGATCCGTAAGCAGCAAAGATACCAAATGATACTTCCTCACGATATGCTTCATCAGTAATGTAAGTAAAAAACTCATTTACCATGTAAAGCATAAGTAATGCGCGCATTCCGTAATAGGAGAATCGCTCCCATAATTCTGCAAAAAATAAATAGAACAATCCTTTAGGATGTCCGAATAATTGTTGGTCTTGATTTGTCATATTTTGTTTAATAAATTAGGTTGCCGAAAATAGTAAATATTTCCGTTATAGATTATCTAAAATGAAATCAGTCATTTTTTTGTATAAATGATAGCGTGTATTACCGCCATAAATCCCATGGTTTTTATCAGGATAAATGAATAAATCAAATTGTTTATTTGCTTTAACTAAAGCAGAAATCATTTCCATAGTGTTTTGTACATGTACATTGTCATCCGCACTACCGTGTACTAATAAATAATTTCCTTTTAGTTTATCTACATGGTTAATTGGAGAGTTTTCATCATATCCACTTGCATTTTCTTGTGGAGTTTGCATGTAGCGTTCGGTATAAATATTGTCATAATATCTCCAATTAGTAACTGGAGCCACAGCAATGGCAAGACTAAATACATCTGCTCCTTTTGTAATTGCTAATGATGACATATAACCTCCGTAACTCCAGCCTTGAATACCTATCCTATTTGCATTAATGTAAGATAAGCTTCCAAAGTATTTTGCAGCATTTATTTGGTCAATAGTTTCGTATTTCCCTAATTCTTTGTAAGTCATTTTTTTGAACTCAGCACCTTTACCTCCAGTTCCTCTATTATCGACACAAGCAACAATATATCCCTTTTGAGCAAGCATTTGGTGCCAGTAATAGTTTGTCCAACCAAAAGAGTTGGTTACTTGTTGCGAACCTGGACCTCCATATAAAAACATATAAAGAGGATATTCTTTGTTTTTATCAAAATCAGGTGGTTTAATCATCCAAGCATTTAATTCTGCATCTTCAGTTTTGATAGTGAAAAATTCTTTTTCTGAAAGATTAAAATCTTCCATTTTAGTTTCAAATTCAGCATTGTCTTCCAAAACTTTAAGTTGAGTTCCATCAGCTTTATGAAGTGTGAATTTTGGAGCAGAATTTGCAGTAGAAATAGAATTCATATAATATTTTAGTCCATTACTAAATGATGCAGAGTTTGTGCCTAAATTAGTGGAAAGTTTTCTTTTTTCATCAGTATCTAAATTTTGAACAAAAAGAGAACGATTTATTGAGCCATCTTCAGTAGAGGTATAGTATATTTCCATCTTGTCAGAATCTACTCCATGAAAGGATGTTACTTCCCAATCTCCTTTTGTAATTTGAATTTCACCTCCCTCAAAATCTTTTAAATACACATGATTGAAACCATCTTTTTCTGATGTCCAAATAAAATTATCTTCAGGAAGAAATGTTAAATTATCATTCACATCAATATAGTATTTGTCTTTTTCAGTAAAGAGAATTTTATTACTCCCATCATTTGCATTAGCAACTATAAAGTCTAATTCATTTTGATGGCGATTCATTGCTAGTATTACTAATTTTCCTGGAGAGTTAGTCCATTTGATTCTGGGGAAATATTCATAATCTTTTTCAGTGTAAATGAAAGTGCTTTGAGCTTCTTTTACATTGTAAGTGTAGATTTTTACAACTGAATTATCTTCTCCTGCTTTAGGGTATTTAAAAACTTCCTGAGTAGGGTATAAGCCACCTTTAAATAAGTCCATTGAAAATTCTTTTACATTGCTTTCGTCAAACTTATAATAAGCTAAATAATCTCCATTTTTTGACCATTCAAATGAACGGACTAAAGCAAATTCTTCTTCATAAACCCAATCAGAAGCACCATTAATAATATGATTCTTTTTTCCATCAGTTGTAACTTGAGTAATCTTTTCACTTCTGATATTTTTAATATAAAGATTATTATCAAACACATAAGCTACTTTTTCTCCATTTGGTGAAAATGTTGCATACATTACTTTGTCATCCGTTAGTTTTTTTAATTTGTCCGTGAAAACATTATATATATAATAAGCTGACTTTGAGGAATGGCGGTAAATTTTCTCTGTTTCTGTGCTTAATAATAATAGCTTTTCATCATCAGAAAAAGTATAATTGTTAATTCTTTGAATATCGAAATCAGCACTTGAAAAAAGTGTACGAACCCTTTTGCCATCTTTAAATTGATGCTTTATAATTTCCTGCCCCTTTTCAGTTTTTTCTATAGTAGAATAATGTTCTCCATCATTCATGGAATTGAATCCTCCAATATATGATGGGTAAAAAGTGTAATTCTGCCATAAATCATCAAGAGTAATATCTCTTTTTTGAGCAAAAGTTGGAGTGATAATTAATAGTGCTAGTAAAAGTGTTAGTAATTTTTTCATTTTGAATTGTAAGTTTAAATTAGCTGTGGCGAATTTAATTAAATTTGTGATGTGGAATACAAGAAGATAAATATTGATGATTTAGCAGTTTTAAAAGAAATTGTTGGTACTGATTTTGTTTTTTCAGATGAAGACAAATTACTTGAATATAGTAGTGACGAAACTGAGGATTTATCTTATCCTCCAGAAGTAGTTTTAAAACCTAAAACTACTGAGGAAATCTCAAAAATTATAACCTATTGCAATGATAAATTAATTTCTATTACACCTTGTGGAGCAAGAACTGGTTTAAGTGGCGGAAGTTTGCCTATAAAAGGAGGAATTGCTTTAAGTACAGAACGGTTAAATTCTATTATTGAAATTGATGAAAGAAATTTACAAGCAAAGGTTGAACCGGGTGTTATCAATCAAGTTTTTAGAGATGCAGTAGAGGAGAAGCGGCTTTTTTACCCGCCAGATCCTGCAAGTAAAGGAAGTTGTTTTTTAGGTGGAAATTTGGCAGAGAATTCTGGTGGTCCGAAAGCACTGAAATATGGTGTTACAAAAGATTATGTTTTAAACTTGGAAGTTGTTTTACCTACTGGAGAAATTATTTGGACAGGAGCGAATGTTCTTAAAAACTCAACTGGATACAACTTAACACAATTGATGATTGGAAGTGAAGGTACTCTAGGGATTATTACTAAAATTGTTTTCAAACTTATCCCTTTACCAACCAAAGATATTAGCATGCTCGCACCATTTTCTTCTGCTGAAAAAGCTTGTGAAGCAGTATCAGCAGTTTTTAGAGCTGGAATTACTCCATCAGCATTAGAGTTTATTGAAAGAGATGCGATAGATTGGACAATAAAATACACTGATGTAGAAATTCAAATATTAGAAGATGTACAAGCTCATCTTTTAGTTGAAGTTGATGGCAATGATATTGATTTACTTTATAAGGATTGTGAAAAAATTGCTGAAGTTATGGAGCAATTTGATTGTGGAGAGATTCTTCTTGCTGATAGTGAAAGTCAAAAAG
>Ga0208947_1001042_pt1 | contig 12820 bp, 13 predicted proteins | sample AOAMet1_04_M0_20_2_FD_188226 | JGI IMG/M metagenome (GOLD analysis project Ga0208947, IMG submission 188226) | Ammonia-oxidizing marine microbial communities from Monterey Bay, California, USA - CAN11_04_M0_20 (SPAdes) | ecosystem: Environmental > Aquatic > Marine > Intertidal zone | place... | reverse complement strand
TCATAAAATTTTGGAATTGCAATATGATTATTTTCATCTTTCATTTTTGAAATCATTTCACATAAAATATTGATAGGATTCGCAACTGCTCCTCCGTATAATCCTGAATGTAAGTCTCTATTTGGGCCTGTAACCTCTACCTCCAAATAGCTCAGCCCTTTCAGTCCAGTTGTGATGGATGGTGTATCGTTTGCAATAATTCCAGTATCTGAAATTAAGATGGCATCACATTTTAATCTTTCTTTATTTGCTTTTACAAAAACACCTAAATTTTCAGAACCTACTTCTTCCTCTCCTTCAATCATGAATTTTACATTGCAAGGTAAAGTATTAGTATTCATCATCAATTCAAAGGCTTTTATATGCATGTAAAATTGTCCTTTATCATCACAGGCTCCTCTTGCAAAAATTGCTCCTTCTGGGTGAATATCCGTCTTTTTAATGACTGGCTCAAATGGTCCGCTAGTCCATAATTCTAAAGGATCGGCAGGCTGCACATCATAATGTCCGTATACCAAAACAGTTGGTAAGCTTGCGTCAATAATTTTCTCTCCATAAACGATAGGATACCCTTCCGTTTCACAGATTTCAATATTATCAGCCCCTGCATCTGTCATAGATTTTGCTACTGCATCAGCACAGTTTAATACATCTGTTTTGTAAGCTGTGTCTGCAGAAATTGAAGGTATTTTTAAAAGGTCAATTAATTCGTTAATGAACCTGTCCTTATTCTCATTTATGTAATTGTTAATGTGTTCCATTTTATTATTTTATTAGGATTTTTCCTGTCATTTCTTCAGGAGTTTCAACCCCCATTATTTTTAAAACTGTAGGAGCAATATCTCCTAATTTTCCATCTTCTATTTTTTCAAATCCTGTATTAATTACAAAACAAGGAACAGGGTTGGTGCTGTGTGCAGTGTTTGGTGTTCCATCAGGGTTAATAGAGAAATCAGCATTTCCATGATCGGCAATAATAATGAAAGCGTAGTCATTTTTCAATCCTGCTTCCACCACTTTTTTAGCACAACCATCAACTGTTTCCACTGCTTTTACAATAGCATTATAATCTCCAGTATGGCCGACCATGTCAGGATTTGCAAAATTAAGACATACAAAATCCGTATCGCCTTTTTCTAATTCTTCTACAATAGTTGAGGTAACTTCAAGAGCACTCATTTCTGGTTTTAAGTCGTAAGTTGCCACTTTTGGAGAATTTACCATCAATCTTTTTTCTCCAATAAATTCTTTCTCTCTTCCTCCTGAAAAGAAGAATGTAACATGAGGATATTTCTCTGTTTCTGCAATACGGATCTGAGTTTTATTATTTTCTTCTAAAACCTCTCCCAAAGTATTTTTGATGTTTTCCTTGTCGTAAATTACATTTACATTTTTATAAGTGTTATCATAATTGGTCATGGTAGTATAGTGCAGATCCAAAGTATTCATCTCAAAATCTGACATATTTTTTTGAGTAAGAACAGTCGTAATTTCTCTACATCTATCCGTTCTGAAATTAAAGCAAATTACTGCGTCATTTTCTTTTATTGTTGCAATTGGATTATCATTTTCGTCAACAGAAACAATTGGTTTTATAAACTCATCTGTTACTCCAATATTGTAAGAATCTTGAATAGAATTAGTAAGACTTTGAGATTTTTGACCAATTCCATTAATTATCAAATCGTATGCAAGTTTTACTCTTCCCCATCTTTTATCCCTGTCCATTGAATAATACCTTCCGCAAACTGATGCTATTTTTGCTCCAAATAAATTCTTCTCTAATTTCTGAATAAATCCTTTCCCACTTTTCGGATCACAATCTCTACCATCTGTAAAGGCGTGAACAAAAACTTTTTGAACACCTTCTTTTTGAGCTAATTCACATAATTTATACAGATGATTTTGATGAGAATGAATACCTCCATCAGAAACTAATCCGATTAGATGAAGTGCTGTGTTGTTTTCTTTTGCATAAGTAAATGATTTTTTCAGATTTTCTTGCTCTACAATAGAGTTGGTTTCACAAGCAAGATTAATCTTTGCTAAATCCTGATAGACAATTCTTCCCGCACCAATATTAAGATGTCCCACTTCTGAGTTTCCCATTTGCCCTTTTGGAAGTCCGACATTTTTACCATCAGTTAATAATTCAGAATTAGGATATTTTGTATAAAGAGAATCAATAAAAGGAGTATTTGCTTGATGAATTGCATCTGATTTGGTTTTATCTCCATGTCCCCATCCATCTAAAATAATAAGTGCTGTTTTTTTCCCATTCATATTAGAATGCAAAGGTATAATATATATGTATATTTATATTGTCTTAGAACAAAAATTCTATCCCATAAGTAATTGTGGTACATGATATAATGATCCCACAACTAATTGCAAATAAAGATTTTCTATAATTCATTCCAAAAATGTAAGAGGCAATAGTTCCGATATACGCTCCGGTAAAGGGCAAGGGAATCATTACAAAAATCATTAATCCCCAGGCCCCATATTTGCCAATAACATTTTTAGTTTTTCCTCTAGCTCTTAATGAAAGTTTTATTGCACTTTTTTTATACAATTTATCTTTCAATAGATGTTTGTTAGATATTTCTATACATTTATAGAATAATGGAAATACTAAGAGGTTTCCTAAAACACCAATTAATAAGATGGTTGTTGTTGCAAGATTGTCAATTGCTATTGCAATTGGAATTCCAACCTTCGCTTCTCCAAATGGAGAAATGCTTATCAAAAAAAGATCAAGGATATCTTTGTACACATTTCAAAATTAGGACACAAATGTAATGTCTTAAAAGTTATTTAGAACAACAAATCGGATATTTTTTTAACAGCAATTATTTTTTCATTTCTTTAAAGAAATTATCTCTAATTGTCTGATGAATTACATTGTCTTTTCCTAAACGCTCAGGATGAAATTGAACCGCTATCATAAATGGATGAATAGATCTATCCATCACAACTGCTTCAGCTAGTCCGTCAAAAGAACGCGCAATGACACGTAAATGATTCGGCATTATTTTTAACCCTTGATGGTGCCAAGAATTTACCATAATAGTATCTGTATCAATAGGAAAAATTAAAGTTGAAGTATCGCAAAGTGCAATTTTATGATATACCTCTCCATTATTTCGGTGGATTACTTCCGTGCCAATTTCTGTCGGAATATCTCCATATAAAGTTCCTCCAGACGCTACATTCATCATTTGCATTCCTCTACACACTCCAATAAGAGGTATTTTATTTTCTAAAGCAAAATCAAATAATTTTCTTTCTAATGTATCTCTTTTATAATTAATATCTCCACATACTTTTAAGTTAGTGGTATTATTATACTCAAGAGGATTAATGTCTTCACCTCCAGTTAAGATGATGCCATCTGCAAGTTTTAGGATGCTATCGGTGTTTTTTATAGTGTAGGCATCTAGGATAATTACATTTTCATCTTCTATCCATTTTATATAATTTGAAGAAGCTTTGGAAAGAATAATCGTTTGTTGTCCAACTCCAATCAAAGGCACACATAGTAATAGGACTAATAGTTTTTTCATTGTTAATCTATTGTTTACCAACTGTCATCTCCTAACTTATTAAGATGTTCATCTACGTTATTAATCCATTGGTCAATTGTATATGCCAATTTAATTTTCATTTGATCGTAATACTTTGAGTAAAGCGATTTAACTTCCCCATTTTTTTTAAATAATTGACTCCATTCTGTTTGAATATGGTCATTAGCATATCCAGAGGTTCCTGAAGGAATAACTGTCAATTTATATCTTCCACTTCTTACTTGCACACTAACATTATAGTAGAAACGAGATATTCTTACACCATCTATAAATTGAACTGTCCAAGAGCTTCGAGCTTGATTTTGCCTTCTAGAGTCAGCGTCTCCACTTTTTGCAAACTCATTCATAGATTTATAATCACCACTCATTGCTGATGCTACAGATCCAAATGCATTATTATTACGCATCTGCTTTGTCATTATATTTGCGTCTTGTAATGGTTGAAATGTTATCATAAAGGCTTCAATTACTTCTGAAGCACTTATTGCGGAATCAATCTGAAAAACCCCGATATACTTTTCATTTGGAGTTATATTTTCTTCCCAGCTCATATTTTCATTAGCTGTAGGCATACCTCCATAAATTTTTTGTATTTTTTTATCACTTTGCCCCAACCCAATCAAAGGCACACATAGTAAAATCAATAGTAGTTTTTTCATAGTTTTAAGTTTGAACAAATGTAATCATATTTAATATTAGTATACAAATGATCTTTTATTGAATTTAGAGGGGAATGCCATTTTATTTTAGTAAATATTCCATTTTTGTATAAAAAAGTGTTGTTTTTGTGTAAAAAAGTGTTGTTTTAGTACAAAACAATACATTTTACGAACATTTTAATTAATATTTATATTGAAGAATAGTGATTTTTTCAAAAACCATTAAAATAGAACTAGTAAAATTTATTAAAAATACACTAAAATACATAAAAACGTTAAAAAATGTACGAAAACTACACTAAACTGTACATTTTTTGCATTATTTCATCACTTTCCCATATTTCTTCAATATTAGGGGTGTTCATAATGCTTTGCATGAGTTTTTCTTGTTTCATTCCAATTTTCCAAGCCTCAGAATAAGGGGTGTTTGTAAAACTAACCATGGAATAAAGTGGAACCCATTTATCAGGATATAAATTGGCAAATTTCTTTTCTATTTCTTTCTGCAATAAAAATTTAGGATCAGCTGTTTTATCACGCATTACAATAAAATTATGCATGGATAAATCTTGCACTCCATCACCATTTGGTTTTCTACTTTTAGAATATTCATCAAAACATGTCTCAAAATTATCTTCATGCTTATCTAGTAGTTCATCTAAAATTCTGCAATCTTCAAAGCCAGCATTCATTCCTTGCCCGTAAAAAGGAACGGTAGCGTGTGCTGCATCTCCAATAAGTATTGAAGTGTCCTTTACATGCCAAGGGTATGTTTTAACAATACCTAATCCAGATGTTGGGTTAACACTCCACTGCTCGTATAAATTTGGAACTATAGTAGTAAAGTCTGGGAAGATAGTTGTGAAATAATTTTCAACTTCCTGTTTTGAATTCAATCCTTCAAATGAGTTTCTTCCTTTTTTTGGAGCAAATAAAGTACAGGTAAAACTTCCGTCTAAATTAGCAAGAGCAATTAACATAAAGTTTCCTCTTGGCCAGATATGTAATGCATTTTTGTCTAATAAATGTGTGCCGTTATCTCCTGCTGGTATTAGCAATTCTTTATAGTCGTGTTCAATCTCGTTATATGCATATTCATGATGGTGTTTCTTAACCATTTGTTCCCGAACAGCTGACAACGAACCATCTGCACCAATAAGTAAATCTGCTGAAATTACTTTTTTTGTATCTGTGTTTGTATTTTCAAAAGTAGCAATTGCCTCTTCCAAATTAGCATCTATACATTTTTCATTAAAATAAAGTTTTGCTCCATTTTTTTCCGACATTTCCATCATAAGAACATTTAATGATGCACGCGAAACAGAATAAATAGCTTCACCTTCATTCCCATAAGGTTGCTCACTTAAGTTCCCCTTCTCATCATGCATAATTCTCTTATACATTGGTATAGCAATTTCCAAAACATCATTATCTACTCCCACTTTTTTTAGTGCTGTCCAACCCCTTTCAGAAAGAGCTAAATTGATTGATTTTCCTGCTGTTATAATTTCAGACCTTAAGTCTTTTCTTCTTTCAAAAATAGTGACTTTATATCCTCTTTTTATCATGTAAAGAGCACAAAGAGATCCAACTAATCCAGCACCAACAATGGTAATATCTTTCTTCATTAGATTACTGCCTTTAATATATTATAGAAATTAAATACGTCTGAGAAACTGTTATAAAGTGGGACAGGAGCTACACGAATTACATCTGGTTCTCTCCAATCAGCAATAACTCCTTTCTCAGTTATTTTGTTGAACAACTCTTTATCCCCATTTTTTACTCTAATAGAAATTTGACATCCTCTTTCTTCTGGTGTAATAATTTCTATTCTGTTTGTTTCAATTGTATTTAATAAGAATAGTAGGTAATCTGTTAATTTTTTAGATTTTACAACTAACTTTTCCATGCCTACCTCATCAAAAATAGAAAGAGAAGCACGGATTGCTGCTAAAGATAAAATAGGAGGGTTGCTCAACTGCCATCCTTCTGCCGATTTTATTGCATTGAATTCATCTGGCATTTTAAAGCGATTCTCTTTATTGTGGCCCCACCAACCTGCAAATCTTGGAAGATCTGAGTTGTGATGTTTTTCGTGAACAAAGGCAGCTGCAACAGAACCAGGTCCAGAATTTAGGTACTTGTAAGAACACCAAACAGCAAAATCAACATTCCATTTATGGAGTTCTAAATTTACATTCCCGGCTGCATGTGCCAAATCAAAACCAACAACAATTCCTTTGTCTTGCCCCAATTTTGTGATAGTTTCAAAATCAAAAACCTGACCTGTATAGTAGTTTACTCCTCCCAGCATAATCACTGCAATTTCATTTCCTTCCCTATCAATTATCTCCGAAATATCTTCTGTTCTAATTGATGATTCTCCATCTCTTGGAGTAAGTTTTATTAAAGAATCATTAACTGAATATCCATGGTGTTTTATTTGTGATTCTACAGCATAGATATCAGATGGAAAGGAGTCTGTTTCAATAATAATTTTATATCTATCTTTTGTAGGTCTATAAAAAGAAACCATCATTAAATGAAGGTTAACCGTAAGGGTATTCATTGCAACAACTTCCGATTGTTTTGACCCAACTATTTTAGAGTAACTTTCGGTTAAGAATTCGTGATAAGGCATCCAAGGGTTTTTGGCATGGAAATGTCCTTCTACTCCAAAGGTTGCCCAATCTTCTAACTCTTGATTTATAAACGATTTCGTTCTTTTTGCTTGTAATCCCAATGAGTTTCCGCAAAGGTAAACATGCTCTTCTCCATTTTTTTGTAATGGAATACTAAACTCATTTCGGTAATGTTTTAGTTCATCATTTTCATCTAGCTGTAAAGAAAATTCCTCTGTGTTTTTATAAGTCATTTATTTTATATAAAATAGGCCTGCTTGGAGCTGCGTCTGACACAAATGCTGGAATTTGCAGATTCAACAAATAGTTTCCATCTTTAATTTCTTCAGAAGCGAATATCATCTCTGTTATGGTCTTGTTTTGTGTTTTTGAATTAAATTCTTTTCCTTTTGTTTCCCAAAATATATTGTGAGATGAAAGATTACCTTCATCTAATAATCTATCTACAGAGGGGGTATCTACTAATAAATGCTCTACACCCAAGCTTACAATGTACTCCATTGCATCAATACTAAAAAATGATGGAGTTTCCTTCATGTAATCTCTACTTTTTTTACTCTCATAATTTGGTAGTGTCCGTATAATCAATCCTCTCAGAAATTCAGAATTTGCATCTTTTAGATGCAATTCCAAATCTTCTTTTGTAATGACTAAGTCCTCAGTATTTAAGTCAGGAATATAATTTTCATTAGTACTTTTTGGAGTAACAGAAATAAGATTAGATGGTATCATTTCCTCTTTTAAAGAAGATAATATAGATATTCTCTCATCTGTAATATGGCCAATACATTCAGTATGGGTGCCATTACAATGAGGAGTAAAACTATAGGTTTCAAAATTACAAGGACCTCCTTTTCTAGTATCTCCAATAAATTGTCCATCCTGATAAGGTTTAGAATTTGCCTTTTCTACATCATAAGTATTAGGCTGTTCTCCATTAAAATTTAGAGGAATAGAGATATCAATTCCTTTTGAGAAGTCAACAGTATATTTTTTGTTTCCGATTTCAACTTCTGCTTTCATTATATGAAATCTTCTTTTTTCATATTTAGCCAATCAAGTGCATTTTTAGAGAGTAATTTCTCTTTTACATTATTCGGATAAGTCATTCCATGGATAAGTTCCCCTGGTTCCAATTCTCCTAAAGGAAATGGATAGTCAGTACCTAATGCAACTTTATCTTCACCAACTAATTCCACGATATATTCTAACATTTTATCATCATGAACTAAAGAATCTAACCAAAATTCTCCTAAATAATCTTTAGGGTTTACATTATTATCAACTGCCACTAAATCCGGGCGGACATTAAATCCATGTTCAATTCTTCCGATTGTTGAAGGAAAAGAACCTCCACCATGAGCAAAAGCAACTCTTAGTTTTGGGAATTTCTGAAACACCCCACTAAAAATCATAGAACAAATAGCAAGAGACGTTTCCATTGGCATTCCAACTAACCATGGCAACCAATATTTATCCATTTTCTCTTTTGCCATCCACCACCATGGGTGTACAAAAATTGCCATATCCAATTCCTCACACGCTGCATAAATAGGAAAGAAAGAAGAGTCGTCCAAGTTCAAATCATTCACATGTGAACCAATTTGTATTCCTTTAAATCCTAATTTTTTAGCTCTCTCTATCTCTTTAATTGCTAATTTAGTATCCTGCATAGGCACATTAGCTAAACCAACAAATCTATTTGGATTTTTATCGACTACTTTTATCAAATCATCATTGATAAATTTAGAGATTTCCAATCCATCTTTTGGACTTGTCCAATAAGAGAACATTACTGGAACAGTAGATAAAACTTGAACATCTACATTTTGATGATCACATTCTTTTATTCGGGTATCTGCTTCCCAGCAATTTGATTCTACCTCTCTAAAAAATTGATCATTCATCATCATTTTAGCACAACAAGGTTTGTGATGTTCCAATTGAACAAATTCTCCATAACCAAATTGTTTATTGAAATTTGGAATATCCTTTGGTAGGATATGAGTATGAATATCTATAGTAAAAAGCTTTTTCATCTTTTAAATAAATCTTTCGTCTATATCCATTGTATGTCCGCAACTTTTACAAGTTCTCATTTTTTCAGAAGAATAGAACTCTTTAAACCTAGGTTGGAAATCTTTTTCTACATTGGTTAATTGAAAATAAGTATCATGTAAAGGTTCATTACAATTATCACAGAACCACATGAGTCCATCTCTTTCGTTCGCAGTTCTTTTACACTCAATTACTAATCCTATAGACCCTTCTGAACGCATAGGAGAATGAGGAACTTTTGCCGGCAACAAAAAAATCTCACCTTCTTTAATTGGAACATCTACTGCTTTTCCATCTTCTTGAATTCTAACAACTATATCTCCTTTTATCTGATAAAAAAACTCTTCTGTTTCATTATAATGATAATCTTTTCTGACATTTGGTCCTCCTACTACCATAATAATGAAATCTTCTGATTCGGTATATACACACTTGTTGCCAACAGGAGGTTTTAATAAATCTCTGTTGTCGTCTATCCATTTCTGGAAGTTAAAAGGTTTTCTGATTGCGTTCATAATTTATAATTTTAGATGGTTGCTATTACTTTTAGTTCTATTGCTATTGGAGTTGGTAAACTCTTTATTTCGATTGTTGTTCTGCAAGGATGATTACCTCTAAAATAGTCAGCATAAATTTTATTATAGATTTTAAAATCATCCTTCATATTGGTAAGAAAAACTTGAACATCTATAATATTATCCCAAGAGGAACCGGAATCTTCCAAAATAAAACGAATGTTTTCAAAAACAGAATGACATTGCTGTTCAATATCATAACTTTCAATTTCTCCATTTTCATTTAAAGTTACTCCAGGAATATTAGTTTCTCCTGCTTTTCTGGGACCTACTCCTGAAAGAAATAATAAATTTCCAACTTTTCTGGCATGAGGATATAATCCTACTGCCCTAGGAGCTCTATCTGAATTAAATTTTTCTCCGTTCATTTATTTAAATTTCTTTATACATATAATAATGAGGACCTATTCCTTTTATATCAAATAGTTCTCCAGTAATCTTAAATCCTACAGATTTATAAAAATCTACTGCAACTAAACGGGCATTACACCATACCATATTACAATCTCTTTTTTTAAGTTCTTTAAATGACTCTGCCATCAAATTTGAAGCATAACCTTTTCTTTTAAATCGAGAATCCGTTGCCATCCCTCTTAATCTATATGCATTCTCTGTTTTAATCTTAGTAGATTTTTCAGGATAGAATGTTGCACATGTTACAGGTTTATCATCTACAATACAAGCCATATGAAAAGTGTTTATTTCATAATCTTTTAAATACGAAGTAGTAGAAAAATCTTGACCTTTTCTTAACTCAGAATGCCTTAAAGGTCTGATTCTTTCAGCATCTACTTTTCTTATATTAACTTTCAATTGTGTTATCATATTTATATTTTAACACATACATTCTTAGGTTCGGTAAAGAACTCTAAGGATTTAAATCCACCTTCACGCCCAACTCCAGAATGCTTCATTCCTCCAAAAGGAATTCTTAAATCTCTAAGGAGCCAAGTGTTTATCCAAACCACTCCTGAGTCAATCTTTGCAGCAACTCTATGTCCTTTACTAATATTTTCAGTAAATACAGAAGCGGATAACCCATACTTTGTAGAATTTGCCATTTCCACAACTTCCTCTTCTGTTTTGAAAGGAATTAAAGAAACAACAGGTCCAAATATCTCCTCTTGATTAATGTCACAATCAGAAGATAATCCCTCAATAATTGTTGGCTGTACATAGTATCCATTTCTTAATTCCCCTTCTAATATTTCTCTTTCTCCTCCAATTAATATTTTCCCTCCTAAAGTTTTTGCTAACTCAATTTTTGCAAGGATTTTCTGCATATGATCTTTGGAAACTACCGCTCCTAAGTTGGAACTATCGTCTTTTGGATTACCTACTTTTAGTTTTGATGTTTTATCAACCAAAGCGTCTCTAAATTTATCATAAATTTCTTCTTGAACAAAAAGGCGAGAACCACATAAACAAATTTGTCCTTGATTGGTAAAAGCTGCACGAGCTGCCATACTTACTGCCTTATCAAAGTCAGCATCTGCAAAAATGATGTTAGGGTTTTTACCTCCTAATTCCAAAGAAAGTTTCTTGAACATAGGAGCCGTAACCGTTGCAATATGTTTTCCTGTAACGGTACCTCCCGTAAAAGAAACAATTGGTGTGTCTGGGTGAGTCGTAAGAGGATCTCCTGTTTTACTACCTAATCCGTGAACGATATTCAATACTCCTTTTGGTAATCCTGCCTCAATACATATTTTACTGAATAAATAAGCTGTCATTGGTGTTACTTCAGAAGGTTTTGCAACTACCGTATTTCCAGCAGCAAGTGCTGGAGCAATTTTCCAAGTAAGTAAATAAAGTGGTAAATTCCAAGGAGAAATACAAGCCGCCACTCCAATAGGTTGTCGCAAAGTATAGTTGATGGCCATGCCATCCATTTCATGCATTTCGGAACTATCGTGTAAGATTGCTCCTGCAAAAAATCGGATGTTAGCAGGTGCTCTTGGAATATCTACATGAGCTGCTAAAGTTTCTGGTTTTCCATTATCTTTACTTTCTGCTTTTATAAGCTGATCCGAATATTTTTCAATGGTGTCAGCAAGTTTCATTAAGATGTCAGAACGCTCTTGTTTTGGAGTTGTACTCCAAGTTTTAAAAGCTTCTTTTGCAGACGCTACTGCATTATCAATATCTGATTTTTCGGAATCCGGAATTAAAGAATATACCTCTCCATTGGATGGATTGTAATTGTCTAAATAGTTGCCGTTTACTGGCTCTACTAACTCCCCATTTATATAATTTAAAATCTTCTTCATTTTTTATAAGCTCTTTGTTCTTCCTCCATCAACTGGAACATTAATTCCGTTAATATAAGCAGCTGCAGGAGTACATAAAAATGCAACTGCATTTGCTACTTCATTTGCTTCTCCAAATCTTCCTGCAGGAACTTGAGATTTCATTGCATTGGCAATTTCTTCCTCTGTTTCCCCTTGTACTTCTGACTTCTTAGTTATCAGACTTTTTAATCTGTTAGTGTTGGTGAAACCTGGCAATACATTGTTTACTGTAATTCCGTAAGCCCCCACTTCAATGGAAAGTGTTTTTGCCCAATTGGCAACTGCAGCTCTTATGGTATTGGAAACTCCTAAACCTGGAATTGGAGCTTTTACAGAAGTGGAAATAATATTTACAATTCTCCCGAATCCTTCCTTCTTCATTCCTTCTACAACTTTCTGAACTAATATTTGATTATTAATCAAATGCATTCTGAAGGCATCTTCAAAGGACTGAGTATTTGCATCAGCAATAGGACCAGCAGCTGGACCTCCGGTATTATTTACTAAAATATGATATGTATCTTTTAGTAAATTTACTTCTTCTTTTAATTTTTCTGTATCCGAAAAATCAATACAGACAAAAGAATGAACTTGTCCTTGAGATTTATCTAGTTCGCTTAATACATTTAGAAGTTTACTTTGATTTCGGGCAATTAGGGTAATGTTTGCTCCTAATTTCGCTAATTCAATAGCGGATGATTCTCCAATTCCTTGGGTGCTTCCGCACACAATTGCGTTTTTATTTTTGAGTGATAATTCCATTTATTCTATATTTATTTTTTTCTCTACTGTTCCATCATCATAGATGTAAAAGAGTGGTTCGTTCTTAGTCTCTTTTGTTTCTCTTCCTAATAGGTCTGTTACTTTAAGCAGTTCTTTGTTTGTAGTGTGTTCCTTAATTGCAGTAGTTCCATCAATAACAGTAAACTCTCCAATCATTCCATTTGGAATATGAGGAGTGCAAACATATTCATATAGCCCTGCAACTTGAGGAATATATTGGAA
>Ga0208947_1001036_pt1 | contig 12882 bp, 11 predicted proteins | sample AOAMet1_04_M0_20_2_FD_188226 | JGI IMG/M metagenome (GOLD analysis project Ga0208947, IMG submission 188226) | Ammonia-oxidizing marine microbial communities from Monterey Bay, California, USA - CAN11_04_M0_20 (SPAdes) | ecosystem: Environmental > Aquatic > Marine > Intertidal zone | place... | reverse complement strand
GTCGTCGGAAGCTGCGTCGTTGACCGAGACAGCGACAAGGGAAGCTGTCGTCCCATCTACTACGTCGTCGTTGACGCCGGTGACCGTCACAGACTGGGGGGTGTCCCAGTTGTCGGTTGTGAACGTCAGCGTGGTCGCAGAGGCAACGGCCTCGGTGCTGTCGGTGTGGGTGACGTCGAACACGACGGTCCCGGCCGGTGCGGTGTCCAGTACCACGGTGAACGAACCAGAGGTGCCGGTCTCAGAAACGACGATCGGGCTGCCAGTCACGGTGAAGCTCGGTGGTGTCGCCGGTGCGCCGGCGTCGAGGGCGCAGTCCGGGGTGTACCGGGCCACGAAGCCCTCCGAAGCGCCCTCCGACGTGAACAGGGTCTGATTTCCGACGAGATCACCTGCAGCGACGTCGCCGGCCGGGTCGAAGTCGGAGGTTCCATGGAAGTAGCCGGCGAGGTAGGCGTTGCCGGCGGAGTCAACGGCAACGTTGTTGCTCCGGGAGTCCTGGTTGGTGGTGTCTGCGATCGTCACTACGCACGCAAAGGAGCCGTCAGCGGCGTTGTGGCGGACCAGGAACGGGTCGTTCTTGGTGCCGGAGTTGAACCTCGCCAGCTCCAGGGGTATGGCTGTGCCGCGAGAGAAGTCGACCGTGCCCCGGTAGCTGCCGGCGGTGTAGACGATGTCGCCTGCGACAGCGATCCCCTCGCCTACGAGGTCCCCCCTGTTGTGGCCGCCGTAGACCTCCACCCACTCGGTGGTGCCTGTCGAATCGAACTTCGCCGTGAAGATGTCACGGTGCTGGATGCCGGTGACTTGGATGGCCGGCAGGGACGGGTTGGTCTGCCAGTTGCCGCCCGCAGTGGTCTTGCCCCGGACACCAGTTATTCCGGTCGCGTACACGTTGTCGGCTGCGTCGACAGCCAGGCCGTTGATACGAGCTTCCCACGCCGACCCGAACGTGTGACCCCAGATCAGGTCACCGTGCTTGTCGAACTTCGACATCCATGCCTGACGCTTCTTGTGGTTGTCGATGCCACCGGCCAAGACGATCAGTTCGTCGTCGGTGGTGGTGGCGTCGCCGTCGTCTGCGGGGTCGAGGTCCAGCTCGACTGGGTTGGTCCAACCACCGACGACGATCTCGCCGACGTTGTCGACCACCACGGCCAGGCCCTGCGTGGCGGCGGTTCCACCCCACGAGTGGGACCACTCGGTGGTGCCGTTCGCGTTGAGCTTGACGAAGAAGGTTCTTCCGTGCTGGTTGGCGCTGTGGTCCTCGACCTGATCGTCTAGGCCGGCGGCGACCTCAGCAGGTTCTGCGTCGAGGTCCAGGTCCAGGTCCACGCCGTTCTTGCGGAGTACTCCGGTTACGTAGGCGCTGCCTTCGGAGTCGACGTCGATGCTGTAGCCGTCGCTGGAAGCGGCTGTGCTGTTGGCGTTGACCGTCCTGAGCCACTCGCCGGAACCGTCGGCGCTGAACTTGGCCACGAAGGCGTTGTCCAGGTGGTTGGCGTTAATGGTGGAGGTCACGGCGTAGAGGGGGTCGGTGCCGGGAATCTCCACGCTCTGGCGGAAGAAGCCGGTGGCGTACACGCTGCCGTCGGCGGCGGCGACGCAGCTGAGGATCGAACCGTTGGGCGTGTCAACGGTGGCGTGCCAAACGTGGTTGCCGTCCGAATCCAACTTGACGACCACGCCGGGCTGGTTATTGCCACCCGGGTTCTCCCGGGCCTCGAGGGTGGGGTGGGGGTCGAGGTCGGTGTCACCACGGAAATGACCGCAGGCGTAGATGCTGCCGTCAGCGTCAACGTCGACGTCTTTCACGTTGCCCCACGAACCACCGCGGAGGACGATCGCCACAGCGTCGTCTTCGTCGGACCACGCCTGGGCGGCAGGCGCCAACAACGTGGTTCCTGCCACGACGACGATCGCCGCAACAGCGATCATCTTGGTGGTCAGTGGGCGCATCTGCTCTGACAACCGTCCGGAAGTCGAAGCGAAGATGCTGGTCAGGCGGTGAAAACGCCCGTTTGATGTGTTGGTCTGGTTCTCGGTTCCGTCCATGTAATGAAGGTACGAAGAATGCTTTTAGCGGTATCCAGCCCGTTTGTGTGTCTGTGACCCCCACACCTGAGGGGTCGCCCCTAAACGACAAAAACGGCCCCAAAGGGCCGTCATCTCAGTTTGTTCGCCAGACCCCTAGATCAAGTGAGCGAGTAACGCCTTGTCGTTGTTGGGGCTCAACAGTTCGCGTTGTTTCACAACGTCTCGCGGCCTCGTGGTGGTTGCACCATGCGGTCACCGTCGTGCGCTGCACCCCGACCTTCTCGGCCGCCTCTTACTGTGTTGCTTCCGAAACGAAACAACCCTGACCAGGGCTGAAGCAGAAGTTTCAGAGTCGAACCATCTATCGTCGTCCCCGTGAGCGGGGCTGTTCGGCGGGTGACATTGGCAGTACGTGTCGTCGCCGTACTGGCATGTACCGGATTGGCGTGTGGATCTACAGTTCCTGCGCCGGTAGCCGAGCCGGCCGTTACGACGGCTGCCACGACGTCCACCACCGCGTCCACGACGGTGGCACCGACCACGTCGACGACTAGCACCACGTCCACGACGGTGATACCGACCACGTCGACGACTAGCACCACGTCCACGACGGTGGCCCCGACCACGTCGACGACGTCCACGACAGCCCCAGAAACCACCACTTCATTGGCGATCTTGATTGAGCCGGCTGCCGAAGCCATGGCTTCAGGATCGACACCAGAATCGAACGGTGACGACGGGCCGTCGACCATCCAACCGGCCAATCCGTTTACGAGTACAGATCCCGACCTCCGAGACTGCCTAATAGCAGCCTTGGGCCAGCAGACCTACAACGAGCTGGCGACCAGGCAACCGGGCCCTCAAGAGCAACAAGCGATGGGGCCCTGCATAAGACCCGCCCAGGACGACATGGGACCTAGCGACACCGGCATACCTGAAGAACCAGTCGGTTCAACAGACCAGAACTCCAGCCAGGATCAACAACCCGAGACCATCACGGTCACCTATCCGTCCACCTCGTACTCCGTGGCGCCCGGGGGCACGTCGGGATTCTTCACCACCGCCCAGAATGCAGACATCACGCTGTCAGCCGTCGGCTTCAATGACACCGGTGGACCACTCAGGTTCAACCGCGCGTCAGGCCTTACCACCGACGGCACCCGGCTCGTCATGACCGACGTGTTCAACAACAGGGTGCTGATCTGGAACACAGCCCCCACCCATCCCAACCAGGTGCCCGACCTGGTCCTCGGACAGCCGAACTTCACGACCAATGAACCGGGAACCGGCCGCAACCAGTTGAACTGGCCGCTTAGCGCAAGCACCGACGGCACCCGCCTGGCGGTTACCGACACGAACAACGACCGAATTCTCATATGGACCGAGTTCCCCACCAGTAATGCCGAACCCGCCGACATCGTCCTCAGCGGCGGCACGAACGCCAATCCGTCGAAGTCCAACATCCGGTGGCCTTGGGGGGTGTGGACTGACGGGACCAAGCTCGCGGTCGCCAGCACCGAAAGCGCAAGTGTCCTGATATGGAACAGCTTCCCCACCTATGACGGCCAGCCGGCTGACGTGCTCCTGACCGGATTAGGTCACATCGGAACCCCAAGACAGATCACCAGTGACGGGAACTCGCTGATCGTGGGCGACCACAACGCCACCGCGAACGGTGGCAACGAGGCAGGGACCTTCTTCTGGACGAGTTTTCCAACGACCGATCAACAGCCGTATGACTTCTTCGTGGTCGATCCGCTGGGCGAGAAGCAAACCGCTCCGTGGCTACGAGGCGACTTCACCGACGACGGCCGTCTTCTCATGATGGGCGACACGCTGCATATCTGGGATGGCCTCCCGCAATCAGCAGCAGACCCTCCCTCCCTTTCCAACTTAGGGCAGGGCATAGCCGGCGGCTATGACTTCAGGTGGGGCGACTACTCCACCGTTGCGGTAGTAGGCAGCCGTGTCTACATCACAACTAATGGCAGCACCCTCGTCGTCTACGACTCGATCCCGACCTCATCAACACAGGCACCCGACTTCGTGCTAGGTGCGACAGACCTATACGTCGACGCCAACATCGAGAACTTTGTCATGTCCAACCCAGTTCCGGTCTCCAACGGCACGAGCCTCTTCGCCTCGTCCGACTTCGACAACAGGTTGTTCGTGTGGAGAAACCTTCCTGACGAGAGCGGTGCTGCACCCGACGTCGTCTACCACTTCTGCTGGTACAGCAATGAGGACGCCGCCAGACGCCACCAGTGTGGGGACATATTCGGTGCCTGGGACAACGCTCTCCACGGCGAATTCTTCGCGCTTGCCGGTGGAACCCGTCTCCTCATCTGGACTGAACTTCCATTGGAGGGGAACCTGCCTGCATATGACTTCAAGGAAGGCGTCGGAAGCGTGCAGTTCGATGAGTTGACCGGGGTGGCGATGGACGATCGCTACTTCTACGTAGCCGACAAGCGAGCCGGTGCCGTCTACGTCTGGGCTGGCATTCCTGACGGAACTCATGAGCCGGTTGCCACGCTGGCGGTCAACCAACCGACACGCCTATCCAGCGACGGGACGTGGCTGGCCGTCAACTCCACGATGGGGCACAGTGCGCAAATCTTCAGGGTGGACCAGATAGCCACCTCCGGTGCTCCCACGGCCGTCGGAGGAGGTGGCATCTTTAACCTGCCAGAGGGAACAACCGTGGACGGAGGTCACCTGTTCGTTGCGGATACGGGCAATAACCAGGTTCATGTCTGGGAGGACGTGGCCGACGCCCTCGTCGGAAGGTCGGCCGACGTGATTCTGGGCGCGTCAGGCCCCTCCGATACCCAGCCTGAGATCACCCGTAACCAGATGTTCTGGCCGGCTGTCGCCAGCTTTGACGGCGACTACCTGTGGGTCGGCGAGCGGAAGTTTTCGGGTCGTCTAGTTCGCTTCAGTCCCACCGGGTAGCCACCAGACGAAAACTTCCGATTTGTTATGCAAACCTGTTGTGATGAAGAGATTCGTCAGGATCATCGTTGCTGGAGGTCTTCTGGCTGCGTGCGGAGGGGCGACGACCGACACGGCGTTGCCATCCGAGTCCTCGGTGACACCAGCCACCACCGCGACACCAACCACCGCGACACCAACCACCGCGACACCAACCACCGCATCCGAGCCGACCTGGACATCTGATTCGACCTGGGACATGTGCCTCGTGACCGGGCCTGACGGTCGCCAGTATGAGTGGCTCAACCACGCGACATGGATGTCCCTCGAGCGTCAACGCCGCGAGTTGCCGAACACAGTGATGCCGGACGGAGGAGGTGCCACCACCGCATCGGCCACGCCTGGGGAGACCGGAGAGCCGACGGCGCTGATCGACGACTTCGTCGAAGAGCGTTGTGACCTCATCGTCACCATCGGAGCTGAAATGGGAGCAGCGACCGCGGCCAGCGCCCACCAGAATCCCGACGTCGACTTCATCGGCATCGACCAGCACCACGACGGGAAACTCGCGAATCTGGCCGGCCTGGTCTTCCCTGAGGACAGCGCCGGCTTCCTCGTCGGGGCCCTCGCCGCGTCGGCGACCGAGAACGGCATAGTCGCAGTGGTGCTGGACTCGACCACCGAACCTTCGTCGGTCGCCTACCGCACTGGCTTTGCCAATGGGGTCGCCCACATCGATCCCGACGTGGAGGTCCTGTCGGTCGCCCACCCTGGTGGTGCAGGGGAACCCGACGCGGGCTGGGGGGCGATCGCAGCAACACAAGCTCTCGATGGCGGCGCTGACGTCATATTCGCCCCCGGTAGTGGCAGCGGATACGGCGTGCTGGTGGAGACTGCCGGAACCGGTTACGACGCCCGAAACGGAGCGCTGTGCATCGGCGCCGGGGTCGACGACTTCCTCCAGGTGATCAAGGCCCGCCGGTGCATGCTTACCAGCGTCCACAAGTTGCCTGACGAGTTCCACGAGTTCTACTGGCGCCCGGGCCGGCCGGCCTACATCAAGCAGTACGAGGAGGCCCTTGGCCTACCGCTCGAATACGAGGTTGGGCACGCCCACTCAACGCTGAGCCTCATCAACCGGGAGTTCCTCCTCGGAGGCACCCCGTCGGGCACCCACCTGGGACCGGTTGGCTTGCATGTCTTCAACATGTGGGCCGCCCACAAGACGGGGGTCCCAAATCGGGCCTACTGGCCGTCCGACGAACTCAAATCGCTACTGGCGGACCTCACCAGGGCCCTTTGGACCGGCGAGGTCCCAGCCTCGTAGGAACTCGGTGCAGATAACTCGACCGGCCCCAAAGAACCGGCCCAGACCTGCGATTCTTGTTGTCGGGCTGGGGAGATTTGAACTCCCGACCTTCGGTCCCCCAGATCGATGCACCCCAAACCGCTGACCTGCGCAAACGCCCGGAAACCGCCTCTGGCCTGCCGTTCTGATTGATCACTGGTTCGCGCTGGTTCGCGTTGTTTCGCGACGTCTCGCGGCCTGTACGCGGCCTGCCTAAACGGCCTAGTCCTCGAAGGTCACTCCTGCGGCTTTCGGATCGAACCCCTTAGGCCATCTTGTGTTGCGGTCGGCCACTGTCCTCTCCAGGTTCGCCCTTCTGAGGTTCGGCCAAACCAGTTCAGGCTGATAGATAGTTCGTACAATGGTCTCAATTCCAACGAGGAGAACTGAATGACTCTAAGGCTTGGCGACCTTGCACCTGACTTCAACGTCGACACAACCCAAGGGCTGATTGATTTCCACTCTTGGAAGGCTGATTCCTGGGCCGTGCTGTTCTCTCATCCCAAAGACTTCACGCCGGTCTGTACCACCGAGTTGGGCTATGCGGCCGGGCTGGCTGAGCAGTTCGCTGCCCGGAACGTAAAGGCCATCGGTCTATCTGTTGACTCGGTCACCGATCATTTGTCGTGGGCGACAGATATCGCTGAGACACAAGGCCAGGTGGTGAACTTCCCGATGATCGGTGATCCTGATCGGGTGGTGGCAAATCTCTACGACATGATCCACCCCAACGCCGACGACACACTGACTGTGCGTTCAGTGTTCGTGATCGATCCTGCAAACAAGATCAGGCTGACTCTTACCTACCCGGCCTCCACAGGACGGAACTTTGATGAGATCCTGAGAGTCATTGACTCCTTACAACTCACCGACAGCTACAAAGTGGCCACCCCGGTGAACTGGACCAATGGAGATGACGTGATCATCATTCCCGCTGTCGACAACGAGCAGGCCGCCCAACTATTCCCCGATGGCTGGGACGAACAGAAGCCCTATCTCCGGGTAGTGCCCCAGCCCCGCTAGAGAAAAACTCCTCTTCGCATAGTTGACCAGTCCGCCCCTGCGGGCAACTTCCTACTGACACTGACCATTCCTGTCTGCAGATAAAGACTTCCATGACAGGCAATACGCCCGAATCATCTCAACGACTCACACGCTCCATATCTCTCCGTTGAGAAGCCGGAAGCAAATCTTCAGTCAGATCATCGGTCCTGATAGCACACACTAAGTTGGCAAGCATGGGAGATCTCGTCGGCATAGTCATGGGTGCAGGCAGCTCAAGACGGCTCGGACGGCCGAAACAAACGCTTGCCTTCGGCGGTCAGACCCTGCTTTCACATGTCATGCGCGACATCGAAGAAGCACAGTCACTTACACGCGTTTACCTGGTACTCGGTGGCAACTGCGAGGAGGCTGAAGACTCCCTCTCCCTCCAGCGCGCCCAAACGGTATACAACGATGCCTACGGAACGGGATGTGCGTCATCTCTACTCGCAGGTCTGGATGCCGCCGGCGAGTGCGATGGCGTCGTAATGCTGCTCGGCGACATGCCAGGCGTTACCGCAGAGACCATCGACGCCGTTGTCGAGACTTGGAAGCAATCTCCCTCGTGGGCCGCCGTAACGAACTACCGAGGCGAGCTCGGCCATCCGTTTATATTTGGCGCCTCATATTTCGATGAGCTCCGTCAACTCCATGGAGACAAGGCGGTATGGAAACTTGTGGATTCTGCGCCTGAGGGGCAACTAACGCGGGTGCCAGTCGACAAACCCCTGCCACGCGACATCGATACATGGGACGATTACGAAACAGCATGCACGATGTTCAACTTTCCGGTTATCGACCAAGCACATTCGCAGCGATAGCCGGCCCCCTCGGCCGCGACTTCTCCGGGTCCAGCTAGCCAATTACTTGAAACACCATCAGATCACTTACTGATCTTCCGACGGCCGACCCTGTGAATCCGATGGTTACGATTTGGCCATGTACGGCATCGCTCTGAGTGTCACCGCCTGCATTCGGGCGGGAACTCGCGTAGATCTGGCTTGGATAGTGGGTCAGCCTCAATCAGGGGCCTCAGACCCGTGCAAGGCCATGGCCATTACACCAGGAGGAGGACGCCTCGGCTCCCTCGGATCCATAGCCCTAGAGGGTCAACTCGTTGAGCTGGCTGGCCTCCAGACCGGCGGAGGACGATTGCTCAAAGCCGGTGTCGGATCTCCCAACGGTGAGGTCAATTCCGATCGGCCGGCAGCCGAAGCCAAATGCGCATTGGTTCCAGGATCGGCGATGCCAGACAGCCTCTGGAAACGGCTCCTCGACCGAGATCCCGTGTGCCTCGTCAGCCACCTGGATGGCGACACGATCACTGACACCAAGCTTTACACCGCCAGCACAATCTCTGAATCAGAAGATCGCATTCATCGGCTGTTTGATCGCAAGTCAAGCACCGCGGAGGTCGTCGGCGACACCCTGGTGACCATCCTCTGGCCAAGATCCAACCTGGTGGTAGTTGGCGAGGAGGAAGCAGCCCAGCCTCTCTGCCTGATCGCCGGGACACTTGGTTGGGATACGACCGTTACCGACAACGCGAGCGAGGCTTCGGGCCTCATCGCCAGCCTCTCGCCCATGGACAGCGTGGTTGTCATGGGCCACGACCTTGAGAGAACTGGAAGAGCTCTAGCAGCAGCCCTTGATAGCAAGGTGGGCTACATCGGAACTATTGGTTCTCATCGTTTACGAGAGACTCAAGCCGACTGGCTGGCATATCGAGGATTCACTGATCTGAGCCGCGTGGAGGGACCCGCCGGGTTGGACATCGGAGCTCGAAATCCTGCCGAGATAGCAATATCAATTGTCGCAGAAATCGTGGCAAAGCAGACAGCACAGAAGGATTAGAGCCGCCCCTCGAGATGCAGGAGAGGGCATCTCGCCTGTAGGTTGGGCCGCGGCAGAATCTCACTAAAGGCAGACCACGGGAGGCTTCGAGTGACGCTTGGATTCGACGACACAGACCATGTGGATCAGGCTGAGTGGGTTGAGGAAGAGGGAACTGCCGTCGGTGTCGACGAGGATTGCAGTCCAACTCGGGTGTGTCGCAACGCACGTGACTTTAGTTTCGACGGGTTCACAGAGGAGGGTGGCGACCTACAGGCCGGCTGGCGCGACACGCTTGCTCGCGAGGGGAAACTGAGTGGATCAGCCGAGTCCATTCGCGATCTGGTACTCGGCCGCCCGCCATCAAGCTGAGATCAAAGCCAATGCCTAGAGTCCGGCTGTGAACCACGAGGGCGGCGACCCAGATCACCAGGGCGTCAAGCAGTTAACCGACACGCTGCAAGGTGCTGGGTATCTGGCTGACCGTGGCCTTGCCACTGCCTTGTTTATCGCTCTCGAACTTGGCCGCCCACTCCTGTTGGAGGGTGAGGTCGGCGTCGGCAAGACCGAACTCGCTAAAGCGCTTTCCGAGATCTTTGACTGTCATCTGATCCGTCTCCAGTGCTACGAGGGAATCGACACGCATCAGGCTTTATACGAATGGGACTACGCCCGACAGATGCTGCACGTTCGCGCCCTGTCAGGAGACCAGGTTCAGGACACTGACGCCGTCAACAGACTCTTCAGCGCTGACTTTCTTCTCGAGCGACCTCTCCTAGAGGCGGTTCGGGCAGGGAACCAATGCGTCCTGCTGATAGACGAAATCGATCGTGCTGACGACGAATTCGAGGCATTCCTTCTCGAGTTGCTGTCGGACTTTCAGGTCACCATTCCTGAGGTCGGAACTATCCAAGCCGAGTCACCACCAATAGTCATCCTCACCTCAAACCGAACCAGAGAACTCCACGACGCATTGAAGAGACGGTGCCTTTATCACTGGATTGACTACCCCACTGTCGACCAGGAGGTAGCCATCGTTAAGGTCCGGTCTCCTGACGTTCCTGAAATACTGGCTCGCAAAGTAGTAACTGCCGTAAATCACCTGCGCAAAAGAGACCTGACGAAACCACCAGGAATCGCTGAAACCCTTGACTGGGTTGCAGCTCTAGCCGTAATCGGCTCTACGGATCTCGATGCCCAGAGTGCACGCGACACACTCGGGTCGGTCATAAAAGATCGAGACGACCTCACTGATGTCTCCAGCGATATCGACACAGTCGTGTCTCATGCATGACGGAGTACCAGTTGTCAAACTCCTGGTTCATTTCGGACGTGAACTTCGGAATGAAGGCCTCCCCATCGGCTCTGACGACGTCAACAACTTCTGCAACGCGGTTGCTGTCCTCGATCCAGGTGACGTAGACGACATCTACTGGAGTGGACGGGCAACTCTGATTGCCCGTCGAGATCACATCCTCACCTACGACCACGTATTTCGTCGCTTCTTCCTGTCTGAACCTGAGACAGAATCCGATGAGGAGAGTCCGTCTCCGTCGCCGACGACAACACACGCGGTGCTACAGATCCCCGACAGCGAAATTGAAGCAGAGGGCAGCAGTGACGAAGAAGAAGAAGCGGCACTGGGTCTTGTCGCTTCTGACGCCGAGATTGCGAGAGATAAATCTTTTGCAGCCTGCACCCCAGAAGAACTCGTCGCTCTCAAGCGAATCATGGCCCGCATTCGTCTGACTCCACCAATGAGGCGAAGCCGACGCAGGTGCACGGATGGGGCAAGAAGCCGTCCCGATATGCGTCGGATGGCCCGCAAAACGATGCGGATGCAGTACGAGCCACCCACTTTGTTTTGGACGGGCCGAAAATTGCGGGTCAGACCCCTCGTATTCATTCTGGACGTCTCGGGCTCGATGTCGGACTACTCACGGAACTTGCTGCAATTCGTATATTCGAGCAAACGCGCCGCTTCACGCGTCGAGGTGTTCTGCTTTGGAACCCGACTCACTCGTATCACGACGGCACTGGACCTTCCGCGCCTCGACGATGCTCTGGCCGATGCCACCCAGCTCGTATCCGACTGGGATGGCGGAACTCAGATTGGGGAATCAATCAAGGAGTTCGTCCAGCACTGGGGAAGGAGGGGTGTCAGTCGCGGCGCAATAGTCGTGATCTGTTCTGATGGACACGACAGAGGCGATCCATCTGTGCTCGCTGAAGCCTTGGAACAACTTTCGCGCCTCTCCCACCGGATCGTATGGATGAACCCACACAAGGGTGATGCCAAGATCTTTCACCCGAACACCCTTGGCATGACGGTCGCAACCCGTTACGTCGATTCTGTCGTTTCGTGCCATAGCCTGCGCAGCCTGGAGGATTTCGCTGCGAGGCTGCCCGAGTTCCGTTAGGAGACCTGAGTGAGGTGGAGTGTGTCGCTCCGAGCTGAAGGTGACCGTCTACTCGCTCTTGAGGAGATCGTCGCCTTCGCCGATGCGGTAGCCCCGATGGAGGGGATCGCATCGGGGATAGGAACGATGACCTATGGGGCTCAACTGGTCATCGATGCTGGATCGGCTGACGAGGCCGTGAACCTCGCCGTGCCGGCATTCGAGCAAGCCGCGTCGTTGGCAGGACTGCCGGCATGGCCCTTGACGGGTGCCGAAGTGGTCGGTGAAGACGAAGAGTTTCCGGACGAAGGATGATCCGTCTCGGATCCCTTGCTGGTTACCCCTTCGAGGGGCCGCGGGTACTAGGTGGTTGGACCCCCCCGACCACAGCCGGGGTCTACGCAATCTTGTACCAACCTGATCCGGAACTAAAGCCACAAAACTTTGCAGTTATCTATGTTGGTCACTCAGATGATCTATCCGGCGAGGAGTTTCCGTTCGGACATCCAGCTGCCGCGTGTTGGACTGAACGAGCAAGAGATAAGTGGAAAATCCACATCTGCACCTACGAAGTGCCAGGCGGATTACCGTCCCATCGTGAACAGATCATGCGCGAACTGATCGCCGTGTACCGACCCGGATGCAATTCCGACCAATTCGATCCGACCTGGGAAGACCATTGGATTGGTAGTTACAGTGCTCCAACGACCAGTCCGCTCACAACGAGACGTGATCCCTAGATAAGTAGATCAGCAGTTTTTGCAGTGACGATCGTGTCTGAACCTGGGGTCCTCCCAGTACACGGATCAGGTGGAGCTATCGCTAACCGATTCGGACGGCTCGGCTTCCTGATCCTCGAGTTCTTTGAGACTCGGTACTGCTGCACTGGTGATCGCCAGCATCGCGACTCCGTAGATGACCACGAGAATCCCGACGATTAGCAGGAGTGGCGGGAACACATCGACTGGAGGCGCCGTCGTGTCAAGGGTCCGATAGTCGTCAGCAACTGCCCTAACGCCCGGAACCACGTCGCCACCGAAGTAGTCGCGCAACTCGGGTATCGAACGGACAGGTGAGCCGTCGAACCTGGTGAGTTGGCCAATCCCTGGAATTTCTCGGAAACCATCCGTAACGATCAGGAGGTTGGTGATGGCTTGTGCGAGGTGCGGCGTGTTCTCAGCAAGCGCACCGAGCACTGCGCCCGCGTCGGGAAGATCTGAGTTGTCGGCCACAAAGGTCAACAGGCCGGGGATCTCCGCGCTGACCTGGTCCAGGGGAAGGGTCAGC
>Ga0208947_1001033_pt1 | contig 12906 bp, 10 predicted proteins | sample AOAMet1_04_M0_20_2_FD_188226 | JGI IMG/M metagenome (GOLD analysis project Ga0208947, IMG submission 188226) | Ammonia-oxidizing marine microbial communities from Monterey Bay, California, USA - CAN11_04_M0_20 (SPAdes) | ecosystem: Environmental > Aquatic > Marine > Intertidal zone | place... | reverse complement strand
ATATAAAAGTTGTCAACTAAACAATATTAGCTATTTAATTTTTGAGGAACCAGATAGAAAATCAAATAAAGCAAGAAATAGAGAAGCTATTCATTTTGATTTTATTTATTTTCTGATAATTTTACTTAGGAAAACAGGATTTACAGAACAAAAAATAGGTAATTTTCTATCATTTACTTTTTTAAGAGGAATTAAATTCAAAAATTATATTGTATTATCTCAAAGTATGTTAGAAATATTTAGAGTAGTGAATAAAGACGCTAAACTGTTTGATTTACAACATGGAATAATTCATTCTGACAAAGAAAGTTATATTAAAAATAGTATTATTAACTCAAAATTATCAGAGAACAATGTAGAGTTATTAGTTGTAGGAGAGGGATTTAAAGAGATCTTGAAGGAGGCGGATTCTTCCAATTATTTTAAAAAGAATATTCATGTAATTGGAACAAAAAAACATAAAGTATTTTCTCATACTCACCCTAATAAATCTGTATTAGTAACTCTTCAAATTACAGAAGATCATACTAAAGAGCAAAATCAGAAACTATTAGATGAGATAATAAATATGGTTAATTCTAATGATAATTTAGTATTTTATGTTAGAAATCATCCTAGGTTTAAAAATGACTTAGATTTATCAGAACTTTTTAGGAGAACAAATGTTGCTCCAAGATCTTTAATGAGGTGTTTCAGAGATTGCTCTATTCATGTTACCGCATATTCTACTACTACTTTTGAGTGTGCTGAGTTTGGCATTCCAACAGTATTTCTTAAATCTTTAAAGGATGATTTCAATATGTTTGAGGATGATTTTAAGTATCCATTTAAGAATACATTAAATGATATTTTATTAGATTACAAAACATATTCTGATAGAGTAATAAATTGGAGAGAACGATTTTATTCTGAGTTTGATGAACAAAAATTTATATCTTTACTAAAATGAAGAAAAAGAAAATATTTTTAGGAGGTTATATTGATTATCTTAATGCTCAGAATATTAATTGTAAATCAATTGCTACACATCTAGATAAGAACATATTTGAGGTTTATACAATGAGATTCTCAAATAATAATTATGAATTAATTCCTGGAGTAAGTATTTTTAATTGTTTTAAACCATATAAAATTTCTATTCCTATATCAATGATTTTGGGCTTGATAAGATGTGATATTGCATATTTCCCTAAGCATTTAGATACACCAAATTGGTTGTTGAAGTTTGCAAGAATTCTAAGAAAACCTGTGTTTACTACTATTGAGATGAATATGTGTGACAGAAGCAAATTAAATTTAATTGATAATTTTGGAGATGTTGATAAGATGAAAAGACACTTTGATTTAATCCCATATGTTTATGGTATTTCTAAGTTTATTGTTTATAAATCTACATGCGGAGTTAAGTTACAGAAGAATCCTTTATATCTTGGAGTTGAAAATGAGGATTTTATTTATAAGGAGAGAGAATCATTAAAAGATATTGTATTTATAGGTAGTTTGATACAAAGAAAGAATATAGAAGAATTTTTTAAGCTTGCTAAGAAATTTCCTAATCTTAATTTTCATGTTATTGGAAATAAAAAATATCTTAAAGTTTCTAGAAAGATAAATTATAAAGATGATCGGGAAAATAAAACTAAAAAAAATATAGAGTTAGAGTTTCTAGATAATATTACTTTACATGGGACATTGAATCGTGATAATTTACCAAAATTATTGAGAAATATGGATTTGATGTTCCTTCCATCAAGGTCAGAGGGATTTCCAAAAGTAATATTAGAAGCAGCTGCTAGTGGGGTTCCATCAATAGTTTATTCTGATTATGGAGCTTCAGAATGGATTGTAAATGGAAAAAACGGATTTGTTGTAAATGAATTTGATGAAGTGATTAATATAGTTAATAAACTGATTGATAACAATCATTTACTGCAGTCTTGTTCTAAAAGTGTGGTGTGTTTATCACAGGAGTTCTCTTGGAAAAATAAAATTAAATTTTGGGAGGATGAGATTAATAATATATTGAATGATTAGACAAAATATATATTTAGTTATTACACCATTTTTTCCTTCAAATGAATCTTTTGTAGGGAGTTATGTTTATGATCAAATTAAGGAGATACAAAATCAGAGTAATTTTAGTATTGAAATTGTAAAAGTTGTTTCATATTTCTCTTTGGAGTCAGATTATGAATTTAACGGGTTTAAAGTAAAGATATTTAAGAATTTTGATTTCCCATATTTTATTTTTCCAGGATTGTTTAATAGTTGCAATAAAAGAAGATTTTATAAATTTCTACAAAAGAAAAATATTATTAATGTTTCTTTTTCTCATTCTCATGTATCTTATCCTGCTGCTTATTTGGTTGAAGATTTGGTATGTAAGAAAATAGTACAACATCATGGTTTAGATATTCTTCAATTATTAAATGGAAGAAGTCATATTATTAAGAGATTACAGAAAACTTATCTGATTAAAAGAACAATCAGTCATTTAAATAAATCAGATTTGAATATTGGAGTGTCAGAATTAGTTTTAAAACAATTAAGAAAGCATTCGACTTATCTCCCAAAAGATGAACTTGTTTTGTACAATGGTGTTGACACCTCAAAATTTTATCCAGTAGAAGTTGAAAAGAATAAATCTTTTACAATAGGGTGTGTTGCAAACTTTTGGGAAATAAAAGACCAAATTACCTTGATAAAAGCTGTTGAGATGTTATTGTCAAATGGAGAAAATATATTATTAAGATTAATTGGTTCAGGATCTACATTGCAAAGTTGTAAAGACTATGTACAAGAAAAGAAGTTAAATCAGTTTATTAGTTTTGAGAAAGAAATAAGACACGAACTTTTAAATACATTTATTAACAAGATTGATTTATTTGTTTTACCATCTTATTATGAATCTTTAGGTTGTGTTTATTTAGAAAGTTGGGCTACAAACACCCCTTTTATTGCTGTTAGAAATCAAGGAATATCAGAGTTGATGCCTGATGAAATGAAAGATAGATTCTTAGTTCCAAAATCGGATGAATTAAATCTTTCAAAAAGAATCTTAGATTTTAAGAACAATACAGTTTTATTCCCTTTTGATGAAAAATATAATATTAAAAATACAATTTCTAATTTCTTGAAAAATCAAGTGTTTGATGAGTAATTTTATCAGAAATATAATAAAAAACATCAAAAGAAATAATTTTGCTAAGAAACAGAGAAGTAAGGTTTTAAAAGATGGAAATTTACTTAATGCTTTTAATAATAAGAAAATTATTTTTATTCATATGCCGAAAACTGCTGGTATTTCTTTGGTGAAATCAATTTTTGGAGATGTTACTTTAGAAGGACATAGATCGGTTAGTTTCTATAAACAAATTTTTGGGAGTAGATATTCTGATTTTTTCACTTTTACTATTGTAAGAAACCCATGGGATAGATTATATTCTGCTTATAAATTCTTAGAGAAAGGAGGAATGAATATACATGATAAAAATGCATTTGAAACTCACCTATCTATTTATAGAGATTTTGAGGATTTTGTTCTTAATGGGCTTAATAAAAAAATAACTCTGGAGATTATGCATCTAATTCCTCAACACGAATTTGTTTGTGATAAGAATGGGAAAATCATAGTTGATCATATTGGAAGATTTGAAAATCTTAACAAATCTATAGAAAAAATAAACGATATCTTAAAATCGGACTTTAAGTTAGAACATCATAATAAAACTGATAAAAAGGACTATAAAGATATTTATACTACTAAAATGATTGAGAAGGTTCATCAGATTTATCAAAAAGATATTGATATCTTTGAATATAAATTTTCATAATGAATAATTTCTACTTTATACTATCTTTTAGTAGGTCTGGCAGCACCTTATTAGCCAAGCTTTTAAATAATAATAAGGATCTTAAAGTATTAAATGAGACTTGGATTTTCCCAACCTTATCAATTCTTAAATGGGAAAGATTAAATTATAATAAACAAAGATATGTTTTACATATCTATAATGAATCTCTTAAGATATATAAGAATTGCAAGCCTGTTTCACATAAAATTTGTGAAAAAAGTAGTATTTCATTTGTTTCTTTTTATAAGAAAATATTAAAACATAATATTAGTATTGCCTTAGAGAAGAATCCAGTTAATACTCTACATTTTCCTTACCTTAAGAAAAATATTGAAAATTCAAAATTTATATTCTTAACAAGAAACCCAATTGCAATAGCTAATTCATATAAAAACCGATGGCTTAAAAATGAGGATTATAATTATTTTCTTTTTCGTGTTACTACTGTAATAAAAACTTATTTTCTTTCATATCAGAAATATTATAATGACCCTGAACTTATAACTATAAGATATGAAGATTTAGTAAAAGACCCTGTAGATTCTTTAAATAGACTATGTAATCATTTAGGAGTCAATTATGATAAAAAGATGTTAGATAATATTGATGCTTTTTTATTTAAATCTAGCTCTCTTAAAAGCCATAAAGATTTATCAAAAGAGATCCATGTTAAAAATATTAATAAGTATAGAAGTCAGTTGTCAAAAGAACAAATTCAAGATTTGTCTTATTTACTTAGAGATGTATTTAATTTCTTTAATTATCCTGTTTCACTACCGAATCCCTCAAAATCATTATTAAAAATAGAAAGAAAAGTAAATAATAGATTAAGATATAATCAATCTTTTGTTAAAAGATATATACGAAGGACTAAATACTATCTATTATATTTAAAATATACAATAATTCGTTAGATGGATAAGATTATTTTAATTATCAGACATGCATTTGTTGCATTTATTAGTGGAATAATTATCTTTATTCTAGGTTTCCTTTTTAAGTTCTATTTAGTTCATAATCTCATTGACGCTACTTTTTCTTTAGGAATTTTTGCTTTAGGTATATCAATGATAGAATTTATTTCGCCATTTTCCTCCTTTGGTTTTGGAGCTGTGGCAACGAGATATATTCCAAAGTGGAATATAAATAATAATGTAAAAAAGATAAATAATTTTATTACATTTATTGGGATGTTCTCGTTAATTCTAAGTTGTCTATATGCGATATCACTTTATTTAAATCAAGAGAACATCTTTGCTATGTTAAATATAGAAGTAAATCAGAAGGAGTTTATTACCTTTCTGTCATTTTTACCTTTCTTTTTAATTCTCATGATAGTAAAAAATATAACTTCAATTATTAACCAGTTTCTTATAGGGTTTCAAGAAGTTAAAAAGACTGTAGTATTCTCTGAATTAATTGGTTTTCCACTAAAGTTTATTTTAGTTATATTTTTTATTTATTTTGAATTCGATTTTAAAGGATATCTTTATGCGGAGATTATATCCTCTGGCTTTATATTATTTGCTTTTATATATATATTGAAGAATATTATAAGTGAAAACTATCGTTTTAAAATTAGTTTTGATTGGATTAATAAAAAATTAGTGATTTACGCTCTTACTTTTTTGCTTTTAGGTTTTTTGGCAAAATTCTCGAATCTTCTTGACAAATGGTTAATTAAAGAATATATGTCTATAAAGAATTTAGGGATATATTATATGACTTTTGCATTTGTTGAATTCTTGCCATTTGTTCTAAAATCAATAAATAAAATTTTCGCACCTATAATTAGTGAAATATGGGAACAAAAGAAATTAAATGAATTACATGTGTTATATCGTTTTTTTACAAAATGGACATTATTATTATCTTATCCAATGATTTTCTTTATTATCTTTTTTAGTAATGATTTATTATTGTTATTTGGCCCTGAGTTTGTTCTAGGAAAGAATGTGTTAATTATTTTATCAATTGCTCACGCGTTTAGCGTATCATTTGGATCAGTTAGAACTCTTTTACAAATGACAGATCATCATATAAAGATATTTCTTGTCACGATATTTAAAACTTTAATAGTTATTCTGTTATTATTTATTTTAGTGCCTAAATACCAGATGGAAGGAGCTGCTTTTTCATTGGCAGCAGGGATTATAATTAATAATATCTTAAATTACATCTTGCTTTATCGAAATTTGAAATTTATACCATATAGTAGTGATTTCTGGAAAGTTTTCATGACAATCATCTTTGCATCTATTTTATTATATTTATCATTTAATTATATGTCTAATTTTATTCCCAATATGAATTGGTATTGGCTAATTTTTTCAATAGTATATATATATATTGTTACAATAATATTATCTAGAATTTTATGTTTCTCTAAACAAGATAAAGAGGTGGTGATGAATTTGCTAGATAAAATAAAGAAATGATAGCATGGTTTTATAAATATGGCTTTGTGTTGTTGTTGTTGAATACAATATTATATTCAATACCAGAGACCAATATTACTATTGCTCCTACAATATTCTATTTTCTAATGGGAACAGGACTTATTTTATTAATAATAAATCCTTCTCAAATAAAAGATGTTATTTTTCATAGATCATTTTTATTTTTATTATTAATTAGTCTAGTAAATCTTGTTTATTTCTTGTTTTTTGAGAGTGAATTTAATCAGGATTCTTTAGAGTTTTTAATGGCTAGATTTGTGCAGTTTTCTCTAATTTCTCTTTCAATTTATCATAATTATGATTATTATAAGAAGAAATTCTCATCTTTGATAATAAAGGTAATCTCCATTATAGTTGTTTTAGGTTTGTTTGTAGATCCGGATTTATTATCTGGTAGATATTATGGAATTATATGGAATCCTAATATGCTAGCTTCGCTTTCAGTTTTAGCTTTCTCTTTTGTACTCATGAAAAATGAAAAGAGAACTAATTTAGATGTATTATTGTTAATATTATTTTTTATTGTTTCTATTGCTACTGGATCTAGATTAGCTTTACTTATCATTACTGTTTCATTTATATATAAGTTTGGTTTATCTATAAGGAATGTGTTTTATGCAATAATAGGATTTATCTTGTTGTTTTTAATTTCATCTATAGATCTTAACACAAGTTTTAATAGATTCTCTTCTCAAGATATTCTTAATGACAGAACAGATCAATTTAATTTTGCAGTTAACAACCTAGAGAAAGAATTCTGGTTTGGATATGGATTAAGTGAATATTCTGGATTGCCATCGAATGTTGATGTTCCGGAAGAATATCAAGGGTTACTGATAGCTTCTCATAATGGATATCTCTCTATTTTTCTTCAGTATGGAATTATTTTTGGATTTTTTATTATTCTGATAATTATGAGAAAATCTTTAATGCTGTCATCTTATTTTATTAGAAAAGAACAAAAAGATAACATATTCCTTTTTATTGTTATTCTTACATTGATTGCATCTATGTTTGAAACTCTCTTAACAGGAATAAATGAATTTCATACTATATTATTCTGGTTTAGCTTGTCGTATTTATCTTACTCAAAATACTTGCAGGATTATGAAGATTAAAGTAATTGGTAACATATCAGACTTTAAAAATCTGGAGGAGGACTGGAATATACTTTTTAGATTAAAAAATAATTATTCCACTTTCCAATCTTTTGAGTTTAATTATTTTTCATGGAAATATGATTTAAGTAAGTCAAGAAACATATTATCGATAGTAGTATTATATGATGATAATTCTATTAAATCAATACTACCTTTTTATATTGACAGAAGATTAAGATTAAGGTTTATAAATGACATACATGCTGATTTCTGTGATTGTCTTACGGATATTGAGATTGATTTTGATGAAATAGTAAAACAGTTGAATTCTAATTTTAAAATAAAATATTTTAATCTTATTAACTTAAGAACTGATGCGTATATTTTAGAAAAGAAATTACCTGATTATTGCAAACTTACACTCTCTTCTGAATATTCAATTCTACAATTAGGAAAAGGTGTTTTTCCTGATAATTATTCTCAATATAAATCTAAACAAAAAACAGAATTTAGGAGAATAATTAAAAAACATAAAGATAAAAAACACGAGTTAATAGATTGTAATATCTCAGATTTTCCAATTTCTGAAATAGAGACTTTAAGAGATGATATGATTCAATTAGGTTTGAGAGATGAGAATTATTTACCTGATTATCAGTTATTATTAATTGAGGAGCTTTATAATAAAGGAAAAATCATACTTAATATCGTTAAAACTAATAATAAGATAAATGCTGTTTCATTTGTCATAAAAGATTCCACTCAATATTTAACGTGGATTGATATGTTTGACAATTCAAAGATGATTAATATATTTAATTATATTTCATTAATTACTGTTCTGAGTTCAGAAGATTCTGTAATAATAAATTTTGGAAGGGGAGTATATAGATATAAAATATTAAACTTTATTCCTCAGTCAAAAGATTTGTTTTCATTACAAATATTTTCGTCAAAATGGCAGGAATTAAAATATAATCTTGAAAGAAATATTCTTTGTTTCTTAAAAGGTTTTTATAAAATGTTAAAGAAATGAAAGTATTTACATATTTCGTAGAACTAGCTTCTTATACAGTTGATTTAATTGCAAATGTACATTCAAAACAAGAAGTGGGATGTGCTTTTATAAATAAAGAATCTGAGGCAAAGACTAAAGAATCTCCTTTATCATCAACTTTTTTATCGGATTTTTCACTTACACAAAAAATAAAATTTATTCGTTCAATTAGGAAAGAACATGATTTTGTTATTGTAAATGGATATAATAATTATGTATTTTTTCTGACCTTTTTGTTTAATATTTTTTCTGCTAATAAAAAATATATTGCTACAGAATCAGACACTCAATTAAAGATTCCAAATAACATTATAAAACGAATAATTAAATACATCTATCTGAATGTGATTTTTAGAAATAAATATGTTTTAGGTTTTGCTGGAGGCAGTAAAACACATAAAGATTTATTCATTCATTATGGAATGAAAGAGGAAAGAATTTTTGTGATTCCTATGATAGTGAATAATAAAAAGTATTATCATGAAAACAAGACCTTTCCAGATAAGTTTACTTTTTTGTTTGTTGGTAGGTTATTAGATACAAAAAATGTGGATGTTTTGTGTGAAAGGTTTTTATCTGCTTTTTCTGAAAAAGATTCAGAACTAATAATAGTTGGAGGTGGTCCAAATCTGGAGGTGTATAAAAGAAAATATAACAATGAAAAGATACTGTTTAAAGGAACTGTTTTTGGAGAGAGCTTATTAAGATTATATCATAATTCCTCTGTATTTGTATTTCCTTCATCAGAGGAAGCTTGGGGATTGGTTGTAAATGAGGCTATGTCATCATCTCTTTCTGTAATTGCTCATAAAGAAGTTGGGTCTGTGCATGATTTGATAATAAATAAAGAAACAGGTTTTGTAATTAACGATTGGGAGGAACTAGAGGAAAAGATGTTAGAACTATATAATAACCCAGAGTTAAATAGAAAAATGTCAGAAAATGCAGTAGCTTTGATGAAGGATTATTGGAATTATGATTTATACACAAAAAATCTATTATTTTCAATTCAGAAAGTGAAACAATGGATTTAAAGAATAAGATTAAAAATACAATAATAAATTTATCATCACGGATTAAAAATTCAGATGATAGTAAATGTATTTTTTACCACGATATTCATTCTGAGAACAGATCTACAGATATGTCTACTGCTTTAGATCTATTTGTTAAACATATTAATATAATACGAGATTTAGATTTCGAAATTGTTCATGAAATTACTAAAGAAAAGAATCAGATTTCTATTTCTTTTGATGATGGGTTTAAAGGTTTGTATGAGAATATTGGGATAATCAATCAACTAGAAATACCTGTAACGATTTTTGTTGTTTCCTCATTTTTAGATAGGGATAATTTCCTTAGCGCTAATAACCTTAAAGAGCTTGCGAAGAATAAGTTTATTAAGATTCAGTCCCATACCCATACTCATCCAGAATTACCAACCTTAGATTCTGACTCTTTACAGATGGAGCTTAAAAAATCAAAAGAAATTTTAGAGTCAATCTGCGAAACTGAAATAAATTCGATATGTTTTCCATGCGGTATGTTTGATAAATCTGTTATTAAGAAAGCATTAGAAGTAGGATATGACAAACAATTCTCTTCACTTCCTGGACCATATTGTTCTGAGGTTCTTCCATCTGTAAAGAGGAGAAGTTTAGTTCAGTTTGCATCAGAAAAAGAATTTAAATCTATATTAAAAGGAGGGGACAACATTCTGTATTATTGGTATTATAAAAAACATTTCGTGAGATGAGAGTTTGTTTAGTTTCTTCTTCTTTTTACCCAGCAATATTTTATGGAGGCCCTATTTCTTCTACTTGGGATTTATCAAAGAAATTAGGAGAGAAGAATATTGAAGTTTATGTTTCTACAACAAATGCAGATGGGAATAAGAGAATAAAAGATATAGACACAAAAGAACATATTAAACAAGCAGAGAATGTATTTGTGAGATATTATCACGAACAGCTTATTAATATTTTTTCTTTTTCCTTTTTGTTTGGTATTTTCTCAGATATCAAAAAATCAGATGTAGTTTATATTCAATATTTATTTCATTATACAGTTTTGTTTTCTCTCTTGTTTTCAGTTTTGTTACGAAAGAAAATAATTATATGCCCTAGAGGTAGTTTCTCTGGTTTTACTCTTTCCAACAAAAGAAGTTGGTTGAAGAGATTATGGTTATTTTTATTTGTTTCACCACTTAAGAACAAAATAATCTGGCAAGCGTCTTCTTATTTGGAGAAAGAAGATATTTTATTTTATTTTCCTAAAGTAGATGTTAAAATAATTCCTGATGGTATTGATGTTGATAGTTTTAGTAATTCTAATAAAATAGATAAAAAAGAGTTACTTAAAAAATATACAAATAAAGATTTTAAAAATGTTTCAGATGTAATCTTTTCTATGGGTAGATTACATAAAATTAAACGTTTTGATGTTTTGATTGATGCTTTCAAATTGTATCTGGATGAAAATAAAAATGAGAAATTATTAATTGCGGGAGCTGATGATGGAGTGAGAAATGCTTTAGAAAATCAGATAAAGGAATTAAAGTTAGAAGATTCAGTATTTATGATTGGCTTAGTAAATTTTTCTCAGAAAAAAGAATTGCTTAGTAATTGTTCTTTCTTTTCTCTATCTTCTGATTTTGAGAGTTTTGGAATTGTAGTTTCAGAGGCTTTGGCTTGTGGTGTTCCTGTTGTGGTTTCTGATAAAACTTCTTGGAAAAATATAGAGAGAAATAATTGTGGTATATTTGTAAAAAACCAAAAAGAAGATTTCTGCACTGCTTTTCATCAGATAAAAGAAAGAAATTTCACCTCTGAAAATTGCAGAAGGTATGTGAAAGATAATTTTGATTGGGGAATTATAACAAAGAAATTTTTAACAATTCTAACGAATAATTAATGTATATACTTGGTTTAAATGCGTTTCATGGAGATTCATCGGCTTGTTTGTTAAAAGATGGAGTAGTGATAAATGCTACAGAAGAAGAAAGATTTAGGAGAATAAAACATTGGGCAGGATTTCCTTCAGATTCAATTAAATTTTGTTTGGATGACGCGGGAATTTCTATTCAGGATTTGGACTATATTACTATATCAAGAGATCCGAAAGCGAATATCTCAAAAAAGATACTTCATACACTAAAAAATAGAGTAGGAATAAAATCTGTTTTTGATAGACTTTTAAATTCTAGAAAAGTAAGTTCAATAAAATCAGAATTAGCAAAGATATTTAATGTAGATGAATCTGAAATAAAGGCTGAACTTCATAATGTAGAGCACCATAGAAGTCATATTGCTTCTTCTTTTTTTGCATCTAATTTTCAGAATTCAGCTATATTGTCAATTGATGGTTTTGGAGACTTTACTTCTACAATGACTGCAATTGGTAAGGATAATAAGATTCAGGTTTTAGATTCTGTAAATTACCCTCACTCACTAGGAATATTTTATACAACTGTAACTCAATTTTTAGGTTTTCCTAACTATGGAGATGAATATAAAGTTATGGGATTAGCTCCTTATGGTGAAGCAAAATATTTAAATGAACTTTCCACAATTGTCGAACGAACAGAGGATGGTTTTTTTACTTTAAATAAGAAGTTCTTTCGACATTTTAAGGAAGGAGTTGCAATGGATTGGGAGAATGGAGAACCATCAATTGACGCTCTTTTTACTAAAGAATGGGAGAATCTTTTTTGGAAGTCAAGAAAGAAAGATAATACCTTAGAACAGTTTCATATTGATTTAGCTACTTCAGTACAAAGATTTACAGAAGAAATAATATTTTTTATACTTACTAAATTACATGAAAAAACCGGATTAGATAATATTTGTATTACTGGTGGTGTTGCTCAAAATTCTGTTGCAAATGGAAAGATATTAAGAAACACTCCTTTTAAAAATATGTATGTTCCTTCTGCAGGACATGATGCAGGAACTTCTATCGGTTCTGCATTATATCTGTATAATCATATATTATCAAATGATAGATTGGAGGAAATAAAAACGGCATATTTTGGCAAAAAATCTGATAATAATGAAGTTATTGATTGTTTAGAGAAATATGGAGTAAAATATGAGAAAGTTGATGATGATATTTTATTTGATAGAGTTTCCGACAAACTTGTAAATGGTGGAGTAATAGGATGGTTTCAAGGTAGAGCAGAGTTTGGACCTAGATCTTTAGGTCATAGGTCAATTATTGTTGACCCAAGAAGAAAGGATGCAAAAGACTTATTAAATGAAAAGATAAAAAGAAGAGAGAGTTTTAGACCATTTGCGCCTTCAATTTTGGAAGAATATGTAGAAGAGTATTTTGTTCAGAATGATGAAGTTCCTTTTATGGAGAAAGTTTATGATATAAAAAAGGAAAAACACTCTGAAATACCTGCTGTAACTCATGTTGATGGAACTGGAAGA
>Ga0208947_1001004_pt1 | contig 13147 bp, 10 predicted proteins | sample AOAMet1_04_M0_20_2_FD_188226 | JGI IMG/M metagenome (GOLD analysis project Ga0208947, IMG submission 188226) | Ammonia-oxidizing marine microbial communities from Monterey Bay, California, USA - CAN11_04_M0_20 (SPAdes) | ecosystem: Environmental > Aquatic > Marine > Intertidal zone | place... | reverse complement strand
TAGCTCAACTGGATAGAGCGCCTGACTTCGGATCAGGAGGTTCTGGGTTCGACTCCTAGCAGGCGCGCCAATTTATTTGACAAAATTGATTAAAGTACCTTTCTGTCTTTGATAAATTGATTACTTCAATTGATTTTATCATTTAATATCTTGAAGCTCTTTTCAATCTATCATTTATTGTTTTGCCAATTCCTTTATTTGGAATCTTTTCAACTGCAATGAATTTATAACCATCTTTTTTAATTTTCCTTAATAATGTGTATAGATTTTTAGCAGATTGATGAAGATTATTTTTTTTACTCAAATAGTAGTAATTTTTAGATCTAGTTTTTCTTTTTTTTATCAATACAAAGGCTTCATTCATTTTTGGTTTAGTTACATTTGTTCTTAATGGAATGCCTGGAGAGTAATGTAAGGGAAACTGGCCAGGAGCAATTTTCTTTTTTGAATTAGTTTTTACTAAAACTTTTTTTTTTAATATTTTATTTATTTTAGAAATATCTAATCCTCCAAATCTAAGTATTGTTGGTTTATTTAAAAGATTAATGATCGTTGATTCTATACCAATTTGACATTTTCCTCCGTCTAAAACATATCTAATTTTTGATCCAAACTCTTCAATCACATCAGATGCTTGAACAGAACTTAATCTAGTTGATATATTTGCGCTAGGAGCCGCTAATGGATAAGACAAATTCTTAAGTAGTTTTTTAAACAAAGGATGTTTGGGAAAACGAACAGCAAGAGTTTTTTGGTTATTAGTTACTAACTTAGAAATTTTAGAGTCTTTTTTTAATTTTAAGATAAATGTAATGGGTCCAGGGGAAAGCTCTTTATAAAGTTTGATAAAATTATCGTTAATATGACAATCAATTTTAAGTTTATTGATATCTGAATAATGAACAATTAGAGGGTTGTTTGTAGGTCTTTTTTTCAATCTGAATATTTTTTTTACAGATATGTCTGAATAAGCATTTCCAGCCAGTCCATAGACAGTTTCAGTAGGCACAGCTATACAATGATTTTTATCTAAATATTGTTTAGCTTTTTTGATATTTGATTGAATAGATTTCATGTATTAATAATTATTATTATATGAAAGATAAAAATTTACTACCTGATAATGATGCAAGTACACTTGAAGACCTAACAGATCAAGCAAATCAAATAATAGAGTCTTTAGAAAATGAAAAAGATCTAAATAACTCGGTTGAAAGCTATCAGCAATTATTAAAGTTAAATAATATTATTGAAAAAAAATTTAATAAGAGCTTTAGATCTCTAGGAGAGGAAACTAACAAAAAAGTTAAAGAAATTGTTAAAAAGAAATGAATATCAAGCTAAATAAGATTGCAAAAGACACCAACTTTTTCTTGAAGAAATTTATTGCTAAGCAAAATAACTCTAAATTAATTCCAGCAATGAAGTATGGTTTGTTTCCTGGTGGAAAAAAAATTAGATCTAAAATTCTAATTGATATCGGCTCATTGCTATCAATTGATTACAAAACATTAATTTCCATAGGTGCGGCCGTTGAATGTATTCACGCCTATTCCTTAATACATGATGATTTACCATGTATGGATAACGACAAGATAAGAAGAGGTAAACCGTCAACCCACATTAAATTTGGAGAGTCTACAGCTGTTCTTGCTGGAAACTCTTTACTCACAATGGCGTTTGAAATTTTATCAAGTCCAACTTTAAAAGTGAGCGATATAATTAAGGTTAATTTAATTAAAAAATTATCAGAATGCTCAGGCCACTTGGGTATTGCTGGCGGTCAATTTTTAGATCTTAGTTATGAAAAAAAAAAGACTTCAAAAAATAAGATTATAGAAATGGAAATAAAAAAAACAGGAAAATTATTTAGTTTTTGTAGTGCCGCACCTGCAATAATTAAGAGAAAAGATAGTAAGGAAATTAAATTTTTTGAAAATATTGGTTCTGAAATAGGTTTATTATTTCAAATCGCTGATGATTTAATTGATTTTAGAGGTAGTTCGAAAATAGCTGGAAAAAAAACAGGAAAAGACCAAAAAAAAGGTAAAGCTACATTAATAAGTTTGCTAGGTCATATGAATGCAATTAAATATTGTGATAAGATTATTTTAAAAATAAATAAGAGTATAAAAAAATATGGTTCTAATTCAAAAAATATTGAAGAAACACTAAACTATATTCTAAATAGAGATAAATGATGCAAAACTATAAATTTTTAAATGATATAAATTTTCCATCTGATTTAAAAAAACTACCAGAACATGATTTACAAATCGTTTCTGATGAAGTTAGAAAAGAAATGATTAGTGCAGTATCTGAAACGGGAGGACATTTGGGTGCTGGCTTAGGTGTTGTTGAATTAACTGTTGCTCTTCATTATGTTTTTGACACACCTCATGACAAATTGATTTGGGATGTTGGGCATCAAACTTATCCACATAAAATTTTAACTGGAAGAAAAAACAAAATTAGAACTTTGAGACAAGGAAATGGACTATCAGGATTTACAAAAAGGTCTGAAAGCGAATATGATCCTTTTGGAGCCGCTCATAGTTCAACGTCTATATCGTCAGCGCTAGGTATAGCTGAAGCAAATAAATTAGCCAATAAATCATCTAATGTAGTTGCTGTAATTGGTGATGGTGCAATAAGTGCAGGTATGGCTTATGAGGCAATGAATAATGCTGGAGCATCAAAAACTAAGATGATTGTCATTTTAAATGACAACGATATGTCTATTGCAAAACCCGTAGGTGCCATGAGAACTTATTTAGCAAAGTTGTTTACTGGAAAAATTTACTTTAGTTTAAGAGAAACATTTAAGTTAATTACTTCTGCATTTTCAAAAAGATTTAGTAAAAGTGCTGGCAAAGCTGAAGATTTTTTACGTTCAGCAGTTACAGGAGGTACTTTGTTTAACTCATTAGGTTTTTACTATGCAGGTCCAATAGATGGTCATGACTTAACAAGTCTTGTTCCAATTTTAAAAAATGCAAGAGACTCCAAGCATGAGGGCCCAATTATGATTCACGTTAAAACACAAAAAGGAAAAGGCTATTCATATGCAGAAAAAGCTATAGATCATTATCATGGTGTTGCTAAGTTTAATGTTGAAACTGGGGAGCAAGTGAAAAGTGGAAGCAATCTCCCAGCTTACACAAAAGTATTTGCTAATACGCTAGTTAAACACGCTCAAAAAGATAGTAAAATTGTTGGGATTACTGCTGCAATGCCAGGTGGCACGGGTATGGATATTTTTGGAAAAGAATTTCCAAAAAGAATGTTTGATGTGGGTATAGCAGAACAGCATGCTGTAACTTTTGCAGCTGGTTTAGCTACAGAAGGCTACAAACCTTATGTTGCAATTTACTCTACTTTTTTACAGAGAGCCTATGATCAGGTTGTTCATGATGTGGCTATTCAAAGTTTACCAGTAAGATTTGCAATTGATAGAGCAGGTTTAGTTGGCGCAGATGGCTCAACACACGCTGGTTCATTTGATATTACTTATTTATCAACATTACCTAATTTTATAGTGATGGCAGCAAGTGATGAAGTTGAGTTGGTAAAAATGATAAATACTTCAGTAGATATTAACGATAATCCTAGTGCTATTAGATATCCACGAGGAACAGGGGTTGGACTTGATTTACCTTCAATTGATGAAAAGATTGAAATTGGAAAAGGAAAGATTGTTCAAGAAGGAAAACAAGCTTGCATTTTAAGTTTAGGAACTAGACTTGAAGAGTGCAAATTAGCTGCTGAGGAATTAAAGAATAAAGGTGTATCAGTTACAATTGTTGACGCAAGATTTGCCAAACCTCTAGATCAAGATCTTATCTTAAAATGTGCTAGAGAGCACGAGGTTATGATTACTATAGAAGAAGGATCGATAGGTGGTTTTGGATCACATGTTAAAAATTTACTTGCTGAAAAAGGTATTTTTGACAAAGGGTTAAAGTTTAGATCAATGACACTGCCTGATACTTTTATAGAACAAGATAGTCCAAAAAACATGTATGAATTTGCAGGATTGAATGCTTCTCAAATTTCAAAAAAAATCTTAGATGTTTTGTTTACAAAAGACTCTATTAAAGTTGTAAAAAATTAGCAGCTAAATCAACTACATTGAGCTTTGTTCATTAGATAATGATCTAATAAAACACAATTCATCATAGCTTCACCAACAGGAACAGCTCTTATACCAACACAAGGATCGTGTCTTCCTTTAACTGATATAGTAGTATTTTTTCCAAATTTATTAATTGTTTTTCTAGTTGTTAAAATTGATGATGTGGGTTTTACAGCAAATGAAGCAATAATTTCTTGACCACTTGATATACCACCTAAAATTCCTCCAGCATTATTTGAGTCAAATTTTAATTTTTTTCCTTTTTGAGAAATTTCATCTGAGTTTTGCTCCCCACTTAATTGAGCTGAATTCATTCCAGCTCCAATATTAACACCTTTGACAGCATTTATACTCATTAGTCCTGAGGCTATATCAGAGTCTAATTTTGAGTAAATTGGAGCACCCAGTCCTGCAGGTATGCCTCTGGCTCTAATTTCAATTACTGCACCACATGAGGACCCAGATTTTCTAACACCTAATAAATATTTTTCCCAAAGTTTCAACATAGATTTGTCAGGACAGAAAAAAGGATTTTTATAAATTGTTCTATCGTTCCACTGATTTGTATCACATCCCAATATCCCTAGTTGAGTAACGGCACCTATAACTTTGAATTTTTTACCTAATTTTTTTTGTAAAACTAATTTAGCTATTGCACCAGCTGCAACTCTGGCAGCAGTTTCTCTTGCTGATGATCTTCCACCTCCTCTGTAATCCCTTATTCCATATTTTTTAAAATAGGTAAAATCAGCGTGACCTGGTCTAAATTTATCTTTTATTTTACCATAATCTTTTGATCTCATATCTTTGTTGTAAATTATAAGAGATATAGGTGTTCCAGTAGTTTTTCCTTCAAAGACTCCAGATAGGATTTGAACTTTATCATCCTCTTTTCTTTGAGTTGTAAATTTTGATTGACCTGGTTTTCTTTTATCTAATTCTACTTGAATATCTTGTTCTTTAAGGCTTATGTTAGGTGGGCAACCATCTACTATACATCCAATGGCAGGACCATGAGATTCACCCCAAGTTGAGAATCGAAATAGCTTTCCAAAAGTATTAAATGACATTATTTATATTATATAGATTATTTTGTTTAAATTATGAATCAAAAAAACTCACTTGGCCTTAATAACTGTTTTTTAGATCTAGATGATCCATTTCAATTATTTAAAATATGGATGGATGAAGCAAATAAGTCAGAACTAAACGACCCTAATGCACTTTCATTGGCAACATCAAATAATGACAATATTCCATCTGTAAGAATGGTTTTGTTAAAAGAGTTTAGTGAAAAGGGATTTGTATTTTATACCAACTTAAATAGTCAAAAAGGAAAAGAGTTAAAAGAAAATCCAAAAGCCGCAATGTGTTTTCACTGGAAAAGTCTTTTGCGGCAAATAAGAATTAGTGGAACAATAACCCAGGTAGAAGATAAAGTTGCTGATCAATATTATAATTCAAGAGGTTATGAGAGTAGAATTGGCGCTTGGGCCTCAAAACAGAGTAGTGAGCTAGCTAATAGGGATGAACTGATAAATTCAATTAAAAAATATAAAGAGAAATATAATGATGAAAATAGCGTTCCAAGACCAAGTCATTGGTCTGGCTGGAATTTATCTCCATCAAGTATTGAATTTTGGTTGGATGGTGATAGCAGAATTCATGAAAGACTAAAGTATACGAAAGATAGAAATAGCAAATGGATAAAATCTTTATTGAGTCCCTAAAAATTTCTAGCCAAACTAAATGATGTAAGACTTTTAAGAATTTCTTTTTCTTTACAGTCTTTAAATATAGTTAAAGAATTTGAAGCAAGATTAATATAATGCTGAGCTTTTTGATAACATTCTTTGATAATATCATATTTTTTTATCAAAGAAATTATTTCATCTAAATCATTTTTATCTCTCATATTTTTTTTAAATGACTCGATTAGAAATTTTTTTTCTTCTAGGTTTATTTTTTGGAAAAGAAGGATGATAGGTAAAGTGATTTTTCCCTCAAAAAAGTCTTGACCAATTTTTTTTCCAAACAATTTAAGATCAGAATTATAATCTAGGGTGTCATCAGCAATTTGAAAGGTTAGTCCAAGATTTCTTCCATAAAATTCTAACGCATCTTTTTCTTTAGTATCTACATTTGATAAAATTGCTCCTACTTTTGTTGCAGCTGCAAACAGTTCTGCAGTTTTTGCAGAGATAATTTTTAGATAAGTTTCTTCAAGCATATCAACTTCACCTTTGTGCTGAAGTTGTAAAACTTCTCCTTGAGCAATTTTAGATGAGGTTGATGATAATAATTTTAAAACTTCCAAGTTGCCGTCTTCTACCATCATTTCAAAACATCTACTTAACAAATAATCTCCAATTAAAACTGAAGAATGATTGTCCCAAACTTTATTTAAAGTATCTTTTCCTCTTCTTACAACACCTTCATCAATTACATCATCATGCATTAATGTTGCGCTGTGAATTAATTCTACACAGGCTGCCAAATTTACATCTCTTGATCCCTTAGAATACCCACATAATTTTGCAGCCCCCAAGGTCAAAAGAGCTCTCAATCTTTTTCCACCAGTTTCAATATGATAGTCAGTCATTTTTTGTACCAACTCAACATCACTAGCTAATTTTGATTTAATTTTTTCTTCAGTTAAGACAAGCTTGTCCTCAACAGAATCTTTGAGCTGAAAGTAAGAATCGTTTATCTGATTTTTAAGCTGTACTACTGTTCCCATATTCTATGTAAATTAATATAATTAAGTTTTATATATTACTTATCAATTGACGCACCTTTTTCTTCAATTATAAGTGTTTTTATATTCAATTAATAATTCTATAAGGAATAATTATGTTCTCTTTTTTTAAAAAGAAAAAGACTATAGCCCATATCAAATTGAGTGGAGTTATAGGAAATGCTGGAAAATTTAAACAAGGTATTGATTTTGCGGGACAAGAAGAACTCATAAGGAAGGCTTTTGCTCTCAAAAAAGCAGCTTGTGTTGCAGTTACCATAAATTCACCTGGTGGATCACCTGTTCAATCACATCTAATTTATAGTTTAATAAGACAAGAAGCTAAAAAAAATAAAAAAAAAGTAATTGTATTTGCTGAAGATGTTGCTGCATCTGGAGGATATCTTATTTCATGTGCTGGTGATGAAATTTATGCAAATTCAAGTTCAATCATTGGATCTATTGGAGTAATTTATTCTTCGTTTGGATTTACAGAATTAATAAAAAAAATTGGTGTTGAAAGAAGAATTCATACGGCTGGAAAAAATAAAAGTACATTAGATCCCTTTCTAGAAGAAAAAAATGAGGACATTGAAAGATTAAAAAAAATTCAATTAGATTTACATAAAGATTTTATAGATGTAGTGGAAGAAAGCAGAAAATCTAAATTAAATAAATCTGAAGTGGAACTTTTTTCAGGAGAATTTTGGTCAGGCAGTAAAGCAAAAGATTTAGGACTAATAGATGGAATAGGTGATGCGCACATAATTTTAAAAGAAAAATTTGGAGATGATGTGGTAATTAAAAAATTTGAAAAGTCCAAAAGTTGGTTAAGTCAAAAACTTTCATCTTCAAGTAATCAAATAGATCAATTAGCCAACATCTTAGATGAAAGGTCAATCTGGCAAAGATATGGTTTCTAAAATAAAAAGACCAAAGCAAAAATTTCAATCATTTCAAGAAACAATTTTAAATCTTCAAAAGTTTTGGAGTAAGAAAGGCTGTATTGTTTTGCAACCATACGATATGGAGGTGGGTGCTGGAACATTTCACCCAGCAACTACCCTTAGGTCACTTGGACCAAAACCATGGAAGGCAGCTTATGTTCAGCCATCCAGAAGACCAACAGATGGAAGATATGGTGAAAACCCAAATAGACTTCAACATTATTATCAATTTCAAGTTTTAATAAAACCTTCACCAGATAATATAAAAAAATTATATCTTAATAGTTTATCTGCAATTGGAATTGATCATAACGAACACGATATTAGATTTGTTGAAGATGACTGGGAAAGCCCCACGTTAGGTGCAGCAGGTTTGGGCTGGGAAGTTTGGTGTGATGGGATGGAAATAACACAATTCACATACTTTCAACAAATGGCAGGCTTTGAATGCAAACCTGTTTCAGTAGAAATTACATATGGCCTAGAAAGAATATGTATGTTTACCCAACAACAGAAAAATGTTTATGATTTATTGTGGAATGATCAAGGGGTAAAATATCACGAAGTCTTTCATCAAGCGGAAAAAGAATTTTCAGCGTATAATTTTGAACACGCAAATGTAGATATTTTATTAAAGATGTTTGATATGCATGAAAAGGAAGCAAAATCCCTTGTAGAAAAAAAGATATCATTACCAGCATATGACCAATGTTTAAAAGCAAGTCATGTATTTAATATTTTAGATGCACGTGGAGCTATAAGTGTTGCTCAAAGAGCAGGATATATTGGCAGAATTAGAGACATAACAAAAGCTGCTGCAGAAATTTGGTTAGACAGTCAAAGTTAAATGTCAGATTTTTTTCTAGAACTATTTAGTGAGGAAATACCCTCATCGCTTCAAAAGAATTTAAGGGAAGATTTATTAGAGAGTTTTAATAAACTATTTGGTGAAAAATTTATTTCATATAAAAAAAGCTCTTCATTTTCAACACCTAATAGGTTGATAGTATTATTTGAAGGCCTACAGAAACAGATAGTTTTGAAATCTGAAGAAGTTAAGGGACCTAATGTAAATGCTCCTGAAGTAGCACTAGAAGGTTTCATGAGGTCAAATAGTATATCTAAAGAAGACCTGTTTAAAAAAAAAATAGATAAAGGAGAGTTTTATTTTTTTAATATAAAATCAAAAAAACTTAACACACATAATTTGTTAGAGAAGCTTGTGCCTCTGGTATTACAAAAAATTCAATGGAAAAAATCGATGAAGTGGGGCGAGTTTGATTTGAATTGGGGTAGACCACTAAAATCAATATTAGCAGTATTTAATAAAAAAAAATTAACTTTTGATTTTCATCACTTAACTTCATCAAACTCAACTTTTATTGATAAAGACTATGAGGAAAAGAAAAAAATATTTATTGATTTTAAAGAATATAATAATTTTTTTAAAAACTTGAATATTGTTATTGATCACGAACAAAGAAAAACTTTAATTGAAAAAAAATTAAATGAAATTTCAAATAAAAAAAATATAAAGATTGAAAGCAACCCCAAACTACTTAATGAAATTGTTGATCTAACAGATCAACCAAACGTTATATTATGTGAATTTGATAGAAAATTTCTTAATATTCCAAAAGAAATATTAACTATTACCATGCAACATCATCAAAAATATTTCCCGACTTTTGATAAGAAAGGAAATATTACAAATGAATTTTTAGTTGTAACAAATAAAAAAGACACAAAAGGTTTTATAAAATTAGGAAACGAAAGAGTTGTGGATGCTAGATTAAGTGATGCTGAATTCTTCTGGCAAAAAGATAAATCTCAAAATTTAGTTAAAAGAGTTTCAAAACTAAAATCTATGAATTATTTTAAAGGTCTTGGAACGTATTTCGACAAAGTTCAAAGAATGAGAAAACTTGGAGGAATGCTTTCAGATGAATTGCTAATTAGTAAAGAAAAAGTTGAATTATCCGCATCAATTTGCAAAGTAGATTTAGTTTCTGAACTTGTTGGAGAATTTCCAGAGCTCCAGGGAATTATGGGTGGCTATTTCGCAGAAGAGCAAGGTTTTGAGAAAGATATTTGCAAAGCTATAAGTGAACAATATCTGCCAGTAGGATTTAGTTCTAAAGTACCAAAAAAACCTTACAGTATTGCACTTTCTTTGGCTGATAAAATAGACACGTTAGTTGGTTTTTTTGGAATTAATCAAAAGCCTACAAGCTCTAAAGATCCATTTGCTCTAAGACGACTAGCTTTAGGAATAATTAAAATAATAATTGAAAACAAAAAAGATTTTAAATTACGAGATCTAATTAGCTATTCATCAAGCTTATATATGGATCAAGGTTTTGAGTTTGAAAATAAATCACTACAAAATGAATTAGCAGATTTTTTGATGGATAGATTAAAACATTACATGAAAGAAGATAAAATCCGTCACGATATAATTCAAGCTTCAACAAACTCTTTAAACTTGGATCAATCAGTTGTCATTTTTGGTAAAGCTAAAAGTTTGAACAAGATTATTGAAAAGTCAATAGGTGTTGATTTAATATTGAGTTATAAAAGAGCCTCAAGTATTTTGGAAAATGAATTAAAGGATAAAAATTTTGATCTGTCTAATACAACCGACCCTGGTATTTTCAAAACAGAATTGGAAAAAAATTTATTTAAAAAGATTAATGAATTAAGAAAGTATTTCCAAAATATTAATAAAGATGAAAATTTTGAGCAAACCCTGGAAAATTTAGCTGAGTCTAAAAGGATAGTTTTTGATTTTTTTGACAATGTGATTGTAAATGATGAGGATCAAACAATTAAAAAGAATAGGCTGGAACTAATTCAAATGTTATGTAAAACGTTTGACAATTATGTTAATTTTTCTCAAATAGACTCCCTTTAATGAAAAAACTAATTTTAAATTTTAAAGCTAAAGATAGCAAAAAAATTAAAAATCCTAAAAATTTTTTAGGAGGAAAAGGTGCAAACTTATCTGAGATGGGGCGAATGGGTCTTCCCGTTCCACCAGGTTTTACAATCTCAACAAAAGTATGTGAACTTTTTTACAAAGATAGGAAAAAATTAAATAAAAATATAATTAGTCAAATTAAAAAAGAGCTAAAGATAATTGAGAAAGATGTTGGAAAAAAATTTGGAGATTTAAAGAATCCTTTGCTTCTTTCTGTGAGATCAGGAGCTAGAGTTTCAATGCCTGGTATGATGGATACTATTTTAAATCTTGGTTTAAATGACAAAACTGTAAATGCATTAGCTATAAAAACCTCTAATGGAAGATTTGCCAAAGATAGCTATAGAAGATTTATCCAAATGTATGGCAATGTGGTAATGGGTGTCGAAGGTTATCATTTTGAAGAACTAATTGAAAACTATAAACTTACCAAAGGAGTTCTTTTAGATACTGACTTAGATGAAAATGATTGGGACGGATTAATAGTTGACTTTAAAAGAACTGTTAAGGAGAAAGCCAAAAAAGAATTTCCTCAAGATGTTTATGAGCAATTACTTGGGGCAATTAGTGCCGTATTTTTATCTTGGGAAAGTAATAGAGCAAAAGTTTATAGAAAATTAAATCAAATTCCAGCTGAATGGGGAACAGCTGTAAATGTTCAGTCAATGGTTTTTGGCAATATGGGAGAAGACTGTGCTACAGGAGTGGTATTTACGAGAAATCCTTCTGATGGATTAAATGAAATTTATGGTGAGTATTTAATTAATGCACAAGGTGAGGATGTGGTGGCTGGAACAAGAACACCACAATACATTACAAAAAAAGCAAGACAACAAGCAAAAGTTAAGGCCCCATCAATGGAAGAAGTAATGCCTAGTGTTTACAAACAACTTCATAAAATTTTAAAGAAATTAGAAAAACATTACAGAGACATGCAAGACGTTGAGTTTACAGTTGAAAATCATAAACTATGGATGCTTCAAACTAGATCTGGAAAAAGAACAGCTAAGTCAGCGGTAAAAATCGCAGTTGATATGGTTAAAGAAAAATTAATTTCAAAAAAAGAAGCTGTTTTAAGAATTGATCCAAATTCTTTGGATACATTACTTCATCCCACTTTAGATGAAAAAAGCTCAATAAATGTTATAGCCAATGGCTTACCAGCATCTCCTGGAGCCGCTAGTGGAAAAGTAGTTTTTACATCAGAAGAAGCTGAAAGATTAACGGGGATGATGCAAGATACAATTTTAGTTAGAGTTGAGACTTCTCCGGAAGATATTCAAGGAATGCATGCAGCGAAAGGTATTTTAACTGCAAGAGGAGGAATGACAAGTCATGCTGCGGTAGTTGCAAGGGGAATGGGAAGACCATGTGTTTCAGGTTCTAGCGAGATAGATATAAATTACGAGAATAAATCATTTAAAACCTCATCTATGGAAATTAAAGAAGGTGAAGTTATAACTATAGATGGCTCTACAGGTAGAATTATTTCAGGAAGTGTTGCAACTGTAAAACCAGAAATTTCTGGTGATTTTTCTAAATTAATGTCATGGGCTGATAGTTTTAGAAAATTAAATATTAGAACAAATTCAGAAACACCAAAGGATACAAAAACAGCAAAAGATTTTGGTGCAGAGGGCATTGGTCTTTGTAGAACAGAACATATGTTTTTTGATGAAGAAAGAATTTTATCTGTTCGTGAAATGATTTTATCTAAAACTAAAGAAGATAGAGCTAAAGCACTTGATAAACTTTTACCTCATCAAAAAAAAGATTTTGTAGAAATTTTTAAAATTATGGGTGGGTTACCAGTTACAGTTAGATTGCTTGATCCTCCTCTTCATGAATTTTTACCTCGAACAGAAAAAGAAATAAATGAAGTGGCAAATGTTGTTGGTCTTTCATTCAAAGAGGTAGAGACACGAATAGATGAGCTACATGAGCAAAACCCAATGTTAGGCCATAGAGGTTGTAGACTTGGTATATCTTTTCCAGAAATTTATGAGATGCAATGCAGAGCTATTTTTGAAGCGTTAGTAGAGCTTAAAAAGAAAAAAATTAAATCAGCTTTTCCAGAAATTATGATTCCTCTAGTTTCTACAGAAGCTGAAATAAAAATAATGAAAGATTTAGTAATTAATATTGCTAGCGAGGTTCAAAAACTACAAAAAGTCAAAATAGAATTTATGGTTGGTACAATGATTGAGCTTCCAAGAGCTGCAATAAAAGCAAAAGAAATAGCTAAACATGCAGAGTTTTTTAGTTTTGGAACTAATGATTTAACACAAACAACATTTGGAATTAGCAGGGATGATAGTGGAAAATTTTTAAATGATTATTTAGATAAT
>Ga0208947_1001003_pt1 | contig 13147 bp, 8 predicted proteins | sample AOAMet1_04_M0_20_2_FD_188226 | JGI IMG/M metagenome (GOLD analysis project Ga0208947, IMG submission 188226) | Ammonia-oxidizing marine microbial communities from Monterey Bay, California, USA - CAN11_04_M0_20 (SPAdes) | ecosystem: Environmental > Aquatic > Marine > Intertidal zone | place... | reverse complement strand
TGATTTCTTCACTCACCACCGCGAGTACTATTCTTTGCCTCTGCAAAAGTGACAACCCCTCAAATATCGGAGAAACAACAACTGCAGAGCAATTGCAACCATCACCTTCCATGGTGACTTGAGATTTTTCTATGGTAGATTCGAGTTTTTTTTGTATTTCTACTAAAGTCATAAGTTACTGCTATTTAACAAAAGAAATTTAAGCCCCGAAGGCACCCTTAAGTGCAAAGAAGAATAAGATTGACATAAAAGCCCCGGCAGGTAATGTAATAATCCAAGAAAGGAAGATTCTATTAATGACCCGAGTATCTAATGCAGCCATTCCTCGAGCAAGGCCAACACCCAGCACTGCACCAACCAATACTTGTGTTGTTGAAACTGGAATTCCAGTGCCTGAGGCTATAACAACTGTTGCTGCGGCAGCCAATGTTGCAGCAAAACCGCGAGACGGAGTTAGCTGCGTAATACCAGTTCCTATAGTTGCAATAACTTTATGACCATAAGTAATAAGACCAACAGCGATACCAAGGCCACCAACAAATAATATCCATACAGGCAGTGCACTCTTGGAACCGATCATGCCCCCACTATCAATAATACTATAAATCGCTGCCAACGGACCGATGGCATTAGCAACATCATTAGAGCCATGAGCAAAAGCCATTGCTGCTGCAGTAATAATCATAAGCACACCAAATACTCTCTCCATTGAAGCATAGTAAAAGTCCTTGTTTTCATCAGGGTCAAGATGGATATTGCGAATCAAAAAGGTTCCAATAATTGCTATGATTATCCCAAATCCTATTGATAACATATAACTTGTCACTGTGTCAAAGTTCAAACCAACATGTTTAAGTCCCTTAAATATAGTTACTAAGGAGACTACAAGGCCAACCAAAAACATATAATAAGGAACATATTTTTTTGCATTATTGAACGGATGATTAGTATCAATAATTAAATATTGAAGACTCCTAAACAAGGTAAAGGCGATGATTCCAGCCAATACCGGTGACGCTATCCAACTCATTACAATTTTAACGACTTGATTCCATTCAACGGCATCAACACCAACACCAACAGCACCAAAACCTACAATCGCGCCAACAATGGAGTGTGTTGTAGATACTGGCCAACCTAATGATGATGCAATTAATAACCACGAACCTGCAGCCAATAAAGATGCCAACATACCATACACCAATAGATGTGGCTCATTGGCAAACAATGATGCATCTAGTATACCTTTACGAATAGTAGCAGTCACCTCACCACCAGCTAGAATTGCACCTGCAAATTCAAAAATTACTGCAATAATAATCGCTTGTTTAATTGTAACAGCGCCAGAACCTACAGATGTACCCATTGCATTAGCGACATCATTTGCACCAATGCCCCAGGCCATGAACACACCAAAAACAATTGCCATTATTATTAATACATTACCATAATTGGCAATAATTTCCATATTATGCCTCCAGCAATTATTTAGTTAGCATGACTTCGAAACGGGATCCCACCTTTTGCGCAGCGTCAGCAGTTTCACCTAGCCATTCGATGGCTCGATAGTAAAACATTACATCAACAGGAGGTAAGTCAGATTCAAGGGCGAATAGTTTGTTACGAATATCGTTTTGAGCGTCATCAGTTTCGTGCTCGAGTTCATTGACCGTTTTAATCATTTTGCCAACTATTTTCCGTTGACGACTACTAAATGCCGTTTCTAATAATTCATCTAATTCATTGACTGCCATTAAAGCAGCAGCTGAAGTTTTAATACAAAGCTTAGTCAAATTTATAAAGTCATCTGCAATTTGTTCAGGAAAAACCATATGACGTGTCATCATTAAACCGGCAATGTCTTTAGTAATGTTGGCAATTGAGTCTTGAATTAGGAGAACGTCTAGTAAATCTCTACGCGAAAAAGGCATCATAAAAGTGCTAGGCAAATTCATACGTAATTTCTTTTTCAGTTTATCTGCTTTTTCCTCTTTATTATTAATTGAAATGCAAACTATCTCTGCCTTTTCCCAATCTTGAGCATTTGCAGCATTAGCAAAAACAGCAAAATCTTTAAGACAAGAATGTACTTGCTTCATGTGCTTTTGAAGAGGAGTTATAGGAGACTTTCCAAATAGACTCGCAATATTATCAGTTCTGGCCATATTTATTATTCACTTTTTATAATCTAATGCGGATTTTACTATTAAACAATCAAAATATTAATAAATCAAAGTGGAAAAACACACATTTATAAAAGTGTAACATTATACAAAAAACTAGTTATCGCTTAAAATAAGTATTAATTCTAGTAAAGTACTATAAACCCATATTAATATGATTGACGCCATCATCTTAGCTGCCGGTCAAGGCACTCGAATGAAATCAAATATAGCGAAAGTGCTCCACCAAATTGGTGGCAAGTCATTATTGCAACATGTTGTGGATGCAATTAATCCTTTATCTGCTTCAATCAATATTGTGATTGGCAATGATGCCGAACTCGTAAAGAATTCAATTAACAGCCATTCTATAAATTGGATAGTGCAAGAAAAACAACTAGGGACAGGGCATGCGGTTCAACAAGCAATAACTAGCATCAATGATAAATCGACTTGCATCATTCTCTATGGTGACGTGCCATTCATTTCAACAAATACAATAAAATCATTGATAGCCCAATCACAGTTAACAGGCTTTTCACTTTTAAGCGTAATTCTAGATGATCCAAGTAGCTATGGACGTATAGTGCGTGATAAAAATAAACTAATCCAGGCTATTATTGAACACAAGGATGCAAATGACGAAAAACGAAAAATTAATGAAATAAATACTGGTGTTATGGCCATCAAGGGCTCTCTTTTGAAAAAATATATAAGCCAACTAAAACCTAATAACAAACAAGGTGAACTTTATCTCACTGATATTGTTGAAATTGCAGTCTCAGATAATGTTACTATTTCATCATTAGTGTGCGACAATGCATCTGAAGTTATGGGTATAAACAATAAAAATCAATTGGCCGAAGCTGAAAGAATTTATCGGAAAAAGCAAGCAAAAGATTTGATGTCTATGGGGTTAACCATTAAAGACCCAAGTCGTTTCGACTGTCGTGGTAATTTAATCTTTGGCAAGGACTGCTCAGTAGACATAAATGTCGTATTTGAAGGTGAAAACGAATTAGGTAATAATGTTCTAATTGCGCCTAATTGTATTATAAAAAACTCTCAAATCGGCGATCATACAGAAATTAAAGCAAATTCCATTATCGAAAATTCTATAATTGGAAGCAATACAGCTGTGGGTCCTTTTGCTCGTATTCGCCCAGAAACCGAGGTGGGTAATCATGCTAGAATTGGTAATTTTGTTGAAGTAAAAAAATCCATAATTGGTGACAAATCTAAAGTTCCACATCTAAGCTATGTTGGCGACAGCTCAATAGGTCAAGATGTTAATATTAGTGCAGGTGTTATAACTTGTAATTATGATGGTGCAAATAAAAATCAAACCATTATTGAAGATGGTGCATTTATTGGCTCTGATACTCAATTAATTGCTCCAATAACGATTGGTAAAAATGCTACTATTGGAGCTGGCTCAACTATCACCGAAGACGCTCCCAGTGAAAAACTGACATTAAGTCGAAAAAAGCAAAAAACGATTGATAATTGGAAAAGAAAGAAAAAGCAATAATCCCGTCCTAATAGAAAAAAACCTTATTCAATGCTCCAACTCCCAAAAAATGTCTGGATACTGGCGATTAGCCTAGCTCTTTTTATGTCACTCAGTGTGTTCATGTTATTTGTTGGAGGAATTGTTGGAAATACACTTGCCACCTCAAAAAGTTTGTCAACACTTCCAGTTGCAACAATTGTAGTTGGAACTGCGCTCAGTATCGTTCCAGTTATTCGGCTTATGTCAATGTTTGGTCGAAAAAAAGTTTTTTTGAGCGTATGCCTTTACACAATAGTCCTAATAAGCCTTAGCATCTACTCAATTCTCAGTGAGTCTTTTTTGCTTTTTTGCTTTTCGAGTTTTTGCTTAGGTGCAACTGTTGCCACAATGAATCAATTCAGGTTTGCTGCGATTGAGAGTGTCGATATTAATCAACAAACTACTGCCACAGCTATTGTTCTTTTAGGGGGAATACTTGCAGCTTATCTTGGAACAGAAATCGCAACATTGGGAAGGGATTGGTTTGAAGGTGACTTCGTGGGCTCTTTTATACTTCTTGCATTATTTTTTGTTCTCGCCTTCAATTTGCTTTGTTTTTATGAATCAGCTGAAAAATTTCATGATCAGGTGGACCAATCAGGACGTCCCTTGATTGAAATTATTAAACAAGGTTCTTTCATTGTTGCTGCTAGTGCTGCAACTACAGGTTATGTTGTGATGAGTTTTGTGATGACAGCAACTCCAGTGAGTATGCATGTGATGGACGGCTTTTCACTTGAGCATACTAAATTTGTCCTTCAAAGTCATGTCATTGCGATGTTTCTGCCGTCACTATTTACAGCAATGATTGTTAAGTTTTTAGGGCTTTCTCGAATGATGATTCTTGGTGTTATTATTTTATTTATCTCTGTTACCATTGCATACCTCAGCCAATCTTTAAATAGCTACTGGTGGTCTTTAATGCTCCTTGGTCTGGGTTGGAATTTTTTGTTTATTGGAGGTACTAATTTATTACCTCGTTCTTATAATGAAAATGAAAAATTTAAAGTTCAATCAATTAACGATTTTGTAATTTTTGGTTTTCAAGCTTTTGCAGCGCTTTCAGCGGGCTGGTTTGTGTTCAACTATAGTTGGGAGATAACGATGTTATCTGTTATCCCGTTATTAGTATTTCAGTTGTTACTTCTTTTGTGGTGGCTAAAATATGACAAATAAGAGTCATAAAAAATCATTGCTTTTTCATATATTTTCTTATAAAGTATTGATTTTTTGGTTAGGGAGTGAATTTTGAAAATTGAAGTAATGACGCCTTCTATCGGAGCGGAGATTTCTGAAGTATCACTTAACAAAGACCTAAACGATGATATATGTGACCAGATCTACAATGCACTGATTAAACACCAAGTTGTTTTTTTTCGAGATCAAGACTTGTCCCCCGAAAGCCATTTAAAACTAGCAAAAAGTTTTGGCGAACCGGAGCCCCCTCATCCTGTCTATCCTAATGTCGATGGTTATGAAAATATAGTTTTACTTAAGAATGCCGAAGATAATATTCCAAATACTACCGATTGGCACAAGGACCTCACCTTCAAGTCCAATCCTCCATTTGCCAGTATTTTGCATGGTATAAAAATTCCTGATGTTGGTGGTGACACTCTTTGGGCGAGCATGAGCGCAGCTTATGATAATTTGCCAGATGGCTGGAAGCAGCACTTGGAGAATCTGGAAGCTATCAATGACATGGGAACGTTTAGGAATGATTTTTATAGAGATGGCGGTATTGAATCTGTTAACAATGCACTCAAGAATGTTGGCTCAGCAGTGCATAAAGTTGTCGAGACACATCCAGTTTCTGGCTTGAAATATTTAAATGTTAACCAGTCATTTACGCGCAATATAATTAATGAAAGTCAAGGTCAAAGTGACCATATACTGCAATTCTTGTTCCAGCATATTATCAAACCAGAGTTCCAAGTCAGGTTTCGTTGGCGCAACAACTCTATCGCCATCTGGGACAATCGAATTACACAACACTACGCTGTTCTTGATTATTTACCCAATATTCGTCATATGCATCGTGTGACTGTTCTTAACGACAAAAGAGTGAAATAGTTTAATTTAGAGTTTGCTAAAACTACTTTTTATATCTGAAATTAAGTCCTTTGTATCCTCGAGACCTATATTGAGTCGAATAAGATGCTTGCCATCATGCACCCATTTACCATCACGTTTATACTGTCTTGCTGTTACAAGACTTTTAAAACCGCCCCAACTATAGCCAAGTCCAAACATCTCGAGTGAATTTATAAATAACGCAATTTGTTTATCTGAATATTTTTCTTTAAATGTAAATGCAAAGAGTCCAGATGCACCAGAATAATCTCTCTTCCAGAGATTGTGTTGAGGATGCGATTCTAGACCAGGATGAATTACACAGTCAATAACATCTTCTGTTTCAAGCCATCTCGCAATCTCAAATGCAGACTTTTGATGAGCACTGAGACGAACTTGGAGTGTTCTTAATCCTCTCAAAGCTAAGTAACAGTCATGCGAGTTCGTATAACTTTCAACTGAATGCAAGTACCCATCAACCTCTTCTGAATACTTCTTATTTACGGTTATGCAGCCTATTAAAACATCAGAATAGCCACAAATATATTTCGTCGCCGAGTGAATCGAGATGTCAACTCCAAGATCCAAAGGTTTTAAAAATAATGGCGTAGCCCAAGTATTATCAATGACTGTAGGAATACCTGCTCTTTGTGCTATTTTCACAATTGCAGGAATATCTTGAATTTCAAAAGTATTGGACCCTGGAGACTCTAAAAAGATTAGCTTGGTATTATCATTAATGTATTGACTAATTTCAGAACCAATACCCGACTCTATATGTGTAACTTTAATGTTGTATTTAGCAAGAACTTTATGGCAGAATCTCGCAGTGGGTCCGTAGACATTGTCAGTAAGTAGCACCTCATCACCGCTCTGAGTAAACGCCATTAATGTGCATATAATTGCATTAATACCTGAAGGAAATGCACGCGATATATAGCCATTTTCAAGTTTGCATATAGCTTCTTCAAAGCTCTTCTGAGTTGATAAACCGCCCGTCCCGTAAGTGACACCGGGGTATTGGCCCTTATCATGCAACTGCATATCCTCATAGCTTTCAAATAAAACCGTAGAGCCGCTTTGTATAGAAGGATTAATGGTTCTAATCTCCCTGTCGCCATAACTATAGCTATAGTCATTCCAACCAATCAATTCACTGGGCTTGCTCATACTTGTAAATACTACAATAAATTGGAAATCATCATAGGTGTAATTATCTATTTTGTCCAGTAATTTATGTACTTAAAATAAATCTATAGATCAATCAATTGACTGATTGCGGGACAGTACAAGGCTAACTTTGTAGGCAACTTGAATATGTCCTGGAGAATTCCTTGATATTCTAGAAGTTGCTCTTGATGAGAATGTTTTTGACGCTCAATAAAGGCATCAATAGATTCGTCTTTTGTTGGTGAAGCTGTTTTGAAGTCAATAATCCACAGCACACCATCCTCAATAAACAATCTGTCAATAATAATATTTTTTGAGTGACCACTATATTCGGCTTCAACCTGAGTAGACTCTCTGTTCTGAAATAACCAATCAAACACTTTATCTTGTTTAGTATTCTGAAGTAACTGACAAACTTCTTTGGTGTATGTGTGGAGGAGTTTTTTTGGCAAACCAAACTCAAGTAACTTTACCTCAACACTTTCTTCTGAAGGTTCAAACAAGCTATGTTCCAAAAAATAATGGACGATAGTACCCAATGCACTTTGATAGATTAAATCAATATTTCTGGATAAATTTTTTGGTTCATTAATATTTTGAGTCTCCATTCCAGAAAGAGTCGTGAGCTCTGTATAACGAATCATTTTAGGTGCAGCTAATTGTTTGATATTTTCTTCAGGAAAATTTTCCAAGTTATCAATTGATTCTTGATAATAATGTCTCAAAAAATAAAGCAATGTATTACTTGAAACTTTGCCTGATTTATTAACGCTACCCAGTAAATATAGTTTTTCTTTTGCACGGCTCATCGCTACATATAATAAGCGCATCATCTCGAAATGACTTTGTTGTTTTTCAATATATTTCAAATATAGATATGTCTTGCTTTCCTCTCTATCATAGGCTGACTTGATAGGCGCTAATAAAATATTATGGTTCGCAAATTCTTGTATTTGAATCAACGATGATGGATTACTTTTCCCCGTTTTCCCTAACCCAGGAAGAATAATAATATCAAACTCCAATCCTTTAGCCTGATGGATAGTCATAAGTTTCACAGAGGCAGGCTTAGAAGGCGCATATAAGTCCTGAAGCATCAACTCTAGGGTATCAATATTTAGATTTTCGTTATTCTCGCATTCATTTAAAAGAGAAACAAACTGAGATCTTATATCTCGTTGCTGTTGGTTCATTTCTTGCTCTGGATTCAACTGATTTAGAGCATAAAGAAAACGCTCAACAAAAGAGAAGCGTCCTTCATTGAAAACTGCCTCTGAAATAGCTTGATACAGGTGTTTTGCTCGTTTTATACCATCCTCAGTAAACTCTTTAAAAACAGCATTGTCACTTAGTTGGTGAAAAATTGTTGTCTCATCAGAGCGACTAAGAATCAATAATTCATTTAGTTTTAAGCCACACCAAGGGGAGCGAAGAATTGAAAGCCAGGCCAATTTATCTCCTAAACTTATTAGGGCACGAGTTAGACTTATTAAATCTCGGGTAAACAAATCAGATCTCAAGGGTTCTGTTTTTACAGCTTCAAAATTAATTTCATGAGACTGGAGTGAGACAATGATCTCTTGTAAATGAGTTCTGGACTTCACTAACACTGCAATCTCTTGAGTTGGATCCCGTTGCAGTGCTTTACTGATAATGGTGCTCACTTGTTCAGCCTCTTGTTTATTTTGGCCATAGCCAAAGGGATAGAACTTAACCGCATCCAGAGGCATATCTTTAGAAGCGGAGGTGGACTTTGAGAAATGAATAGCGCCCTGTATTAGGTTATCTACATTAGGAAAAATATCAGAAAAAAAAGTATTGTTTGATTCAACAATACTCATATTCGATCTAAAGTTAGTACTCAGTAATAGTGGATTTATCTTTACATTTGCAATTCCATTTTTCATTACTTTCAAAAAAATTCCCACCTGGGATTCACGAAATCGATAGATTGATTGCATTGGATCACCTACCAAAAATATTGTTTTACCGTCACCTTCTTGCCAGCTCTCAAGCAACTTTTGAATAAGACTTAATTGTGCATAAGAAGTATCCTGAAACTCGTCAATTAAAAGATGTTTGATTTGATAATCTAAAAATAAGACAATATCACTGACTACTTCACGACTATCTAGCGCTTTAATTGCTTTCATTCCAACTTCTGAAAAATCCTGAACATCTTGTTCTTCAAATATCAAGCTTAATTGGGCAACGCCTAGTTTCAATACTTGACTGATATCGTTGATATTGCTTATGGTGGACTCATTTTGATGAGCATTTGGCAATTGGTCTAACTCAAGAAGTTGTTTTTTAAAAATATCTGCAGAAGCTAGTTCTCTCAAAATTGCCATCAATAATTTTTTTTGCTCTTTGAGTTCTAGCGGAAATCCAAGTGACTTATCTATTTTTTTTCGCCATTCTCCACTACTTTTTGCTAGCAATAAATCAGCAATTATTTGCCAATTAGACAAATCACTTAGCTTGTCACCAGGAAGTTTGTTAATTTTGGAAACTTCAGGTCGAGTATTAGCTTTAAGCAAAGTGAAAATATCTACATTCAAATGCACTGATGCAACCTCTCTCAGAACTTGTAAATGTTCAACAATAATTTGTTGTGCAGTTTGCTCCAAAAAATCAACATCAAGTACACCTTTGAGGTACAACCGAGGCAACCATTGCTCTCGTTTTGATAGCATATATACCAAAAGCCGATAAAACTTATCTACATGATTATCCAAATACAATAAAACTCTAGCAATAGACTCGTTGTAATCGTCTTCCTCTATCAGCATCAGTGTTTTTTCTGCTGCTATTTGATACATGTATTCGTACTCATAACGATCACTCATTATTCTGGGTGGCATTAGTTGCTGCAATGATGGGTATTTCGAAACAATCAAACTTGAAAGAGAATCAATGGTGCTAATTTTTATCCGTGAAGGATTATTGAGCAAATCCCACTCTCGAAGTTCAGACTGTTTCAAAGCCTGATTAGCAAGTTTATAGGTCTTCAGTTTGTGAGCTTCTTTGGGTGGATTTGATTTTGCTTGAGACAATGAACTTACCACTCTGTGTTTAAGTTCATCTACTGCCTTATTGGTGAAAGTTATTGCTAATATAGTTTCAGGCTCATCAGCAATGCTAAGTAATTTTAGATAACGCTGAGTAAGTAGTTCTGTTTTGCCAGAACCCGCTGGCGCTTGTACAATAAAAGAATCGCTTATATCTAAAGCCTGATCTCTTTGAGATTGATCATTCACATTGACTCTGGTGCACTCACCCCTAAAATATTTAATCCGTTTACAAACACTTGTTTGGTTACAGAAATGAGCGACAGTCTTGCTTGAGAAAGCTTTTTATCATCAATCAAGAAAGGGCAGATGTTGTAATAGCTATGGAAATGGGTTGCCAATTCACGTAAATAATAAGCTAACTGGTGAGGTTCATATTGTAAGGCCGAGGATTCAATGACACTTTTATAACGACTAAGTTCTTTTAAAAGTGCTTTTTCACTATCCTCTGTAAGCAATGACAGGTCAGCTTCTTGACTCTCAAATTTAATGCCTTTTTCTACAGCTTGCTTAAAAACAGAACAAATACGAGCGTGCGCGTACTGGATATAGAAAACTGGATTTTCATTAGTTTTGGATTTAGCTAAATCTAGGTCAAAGTCCATATGCTGTTCTGATTTTCTAAGAATATAGAAAAAACGAGCAGCGTCATTACCTACTTCATCACGCAGTTCTTCTAAGGTCACAAAAGAACCACTACGAGTTGACATTTGCACCTTCTTGCCGCCACGATATAAATTAGCAAACTGAACCAGCAGAATCTCTAATTTATTAGGGTCATGATTAAGTGCAGCAATGGAGGCTTTAACTCGAGCGATATAACCGTGATGATCGGCGCCCCAAATATTAATTAGCTTGTCATAGCCGCGTTCAAATTTCTCAAGATGATAAGCTATATCTGAAGCAAAATAAGTATGGATGCCATTATCTCGAACAACAACACGATCTTTCTCATCTCCATATTCCGTTGTATTGAACCAAAGCGCTCCATCCTTTGCATAGATATGACCGGACTCCTGTAATTTATCAACACTAATCTTAGCTAACCCATTATCAATCAAAGACTGCTCTAAAAACCATTTCTCAAAATTAACACCAAACTCAGCTAAATCACTTTTAATACCATCGAGAATGCTATCGATACCTATACGAAAGATGGCCTCATAACCTTCACCCAGCAGCTGCCTTGACCTAACAATCAGTTCATCAATATGAGATTCCTTATCACCTCCCTGTTGACTATCTTTGCAAACATCTTTATAGACCTCTGATGAACTCTTTCGCCATCTATCTCCATATTTTTCTAAGACACTTTCAGCGATATCTTTGATATAGTTGCCTTGATAACCGTTATCAGGAAACCTAAGTTTCTCTCCAGATAAAGTCAAATACCGGAAAAAAATACTCACAGTCAGAATATCCATCTGCCTGCCTGCATCGTTGACATAATACTCATTGTCAACCTTAAAACCAACAGCCCTTAGAAGATTAGAAATTGTAGCTCCATAAGCAGCTCCTCGGCCATGACCTACATGAAGTGGCCCTGTCGGATTGGCTGAAACAAATTCTATGAGCACACTTTTTCCTGAACCAATAGTCGACATACCATAACTGTCTCCACTATCAATAATGTCATTAATCACCGCACTGCTCGATTCATCCGAAAGGAAAAAATTAATAAACCCCGGTCCAGCGATTTCTGTTTTTTTAACAAGTTCAGATGCGTCCAATTGATCAACAATGGACTGCGCTAATGTTTTCGGGTCACTCTTGGTTTGCTTTGCCAACACCAATGCAATATTCGTTGCATAATCACCATGAGTTTTATCTTTAGTATGGTCTAGCCGAATCTTTGAAGGCAGCTCACTGAGCTGGCCCTGATCGATTAGGTCGCTAAGGCTTTTAAGAAGTAGATCTTGTAACTGCTCTTTCATGATTAATTAACTACTGATTTATTAAACTATGTAGTTGACATTTTAGTTTAACTCGATACCCCATTATTAGCCAAATATTGTATTCAAATTTAAAAAGCAAAATGTTTTTATGATTGATAAATAAAATTATAAATTTACTCTCTAATGTGCCTCTTGCCAACTATCTCCAATACCCACATCAACAACTAAAGGGACACTTAGCTTTGCAGCATCTGACATCATAGAACGTATATTTTCAGCATACTCTTTTGCCTTATTGGTCTCAATCTCAAAGACCAGTTCATCGTGCACCTGCATAATCATCTTGACATTATTATTCTCACGATTTATCCAGGCCTGAATATCTAACATCGCTTGTTTAATAATGTCGGCTGATGATCCTTGCATAGGTGCATTGATTGCTGTCCTTAAGGCATGTTGCTGTTGCATTTTATTTTTTGCATTGATTTGGGGCAGGTAGAGTCGCCTACCTAATATCGTTTCAACAAATCCTTGTGATTTAGCTGTTTCTTTGGTTTTTTCCATATATTTAAGTACACCTGGATAATTGTCAAAATAATCATCGATATACTGCTTAGCTTCCGTTCTAGAAACATCAATTTGTTTTGCCAGACCAAAAGCACTCATACCATAGATTAGCCCAAAATTAATCGCTTTAGCTTTTCGGCGCTGCTCTTTGCTTACTTCTGACAACTCTGTATTAAATACCTGAGCAGCAGTTGCACAATGGACATCGATATTATTTGCAAATGCCTCAATCAAATTTTTGTCCTTAGAAATATGCGCCATAATCCTCAGCTCAATTTGAGAATAGTCAGCCGCCACAATAACATTATCTTCACCTGAAACAAACGCTGATCGGATCTGTGCACCCTGTTCCGTTCTTATCGGGATATTTTGAAAATTAGGTTTTGAAGAAGAAAGTCTTCCCGTTGCTGTTACTGCTTGATGATACGAAGTGTGTAAACGACCCGTTTGTCTGTTGATTTGTTTTGGTAGAGCTTCTAAATAGGTAGAATTCAGTTTAGTTAATGTCCTGTAAGACATAATTAAATCCACCAACGGGTGCTCCAATTGTTTTAGCGCTTCTTCATTTGTTGATGGTTGGCCTTTAGCAGTTTTCTTTTTCGGTTCGAGCCCCAATCCTTCTTCACTAAACAAAATTTGTTGGATTTGCTTAGGTGA
>Ga0208947_1000998_pt1 | contig 13195 bp, 17 predicted proteins | sample AOAMet1_04_M0_20_2_FD_188226 | JGI IMG/M metagenome (GOLD analysis project Ga0208947, IMG submission 188226) | Ammonia-oxidizing marine microbial communities from Monterey Bay, California, USA - CAN11_04_M0_20 (SPAdes) | ecosystem: Environmental > Aquatic > Marine > Intertidal zone | place... | reverse complement strand
TAACAAAGTACTTGCCGAACTAATACAAAGACACTATCCAGACTTTAGAAGAACGATAAACGAATTACAACGTTATTCTGTACGAGGTAAGATAGATAGTGGTATACTTGTATCTCTATCAGAAATTAATAACAAAGAGTTAATTAAGTTTCTAAAAGAGAAAAGGTTTGGTGATATGAGAAAATGGGTTGTACAAAACCTAGACAAAGACCCTAGTAGTCTATTCTCATCTATCTATGATATACTATACAAACATCTACAACCTCAATCAATACCTGCAGCCGTTCTAACAATCGCTGACTATCAATATAAATCTGCCTTTGTGGCTGACCATGAGATAAATATGGTTGCGTGCCTGACTCAAATCATGGCAGAATGTAAATTTAAGTAGAGGAGATAATAGATATGGCGAAGAAGACTTTGTGGCGAAAACTTATAGTTAGAGCACGAATGTTTTGGGCTGATATTAGAGGTCATCACGGTAAGGTTTGGAATTATGAACCAGGCGATTACTACATGGGTTCTCATAAAGGTCACAAAAAGCATGAAAAACATGATTGAATATAAACTTACTGATTATCTCAATGCGATTAACTGGTCAAAGGTTAATTTACTAGACGGAGATGATCTAGTATGGGAAAAGAAATACCCACCTTACGTTATAAATCGTTGTCTATCACAGCACGTTGACGCTATAATGATGGCAAACGAGATGAATTTACATCACAGCCTAACCAAACGTTTACAGTTTCATTTTCTACTAAATAGTATTCGTAAGAGAAAGAGGTTCGGTGGTAAGTGGACGACAACTGCTAAATCTAAAAATTTAGAGTATGTAAAAGAATATTATGGTTATAGCAATGCAAAAGCAAAGGTAGCCCTTGACATACTGGATAAGAAACAATTGAATCTTATTAAGGAAAAACTTGATAAGGGTGGGAGAAAAAAATGAGTGACGAATTTAATTGGTCGCCTGAGCAGATGTTAGAGGTTACACTCAAACAGCCAGATGACTTTCTAAAAATAAGGGAGACTTTGTCCCGAATAGGTGTTGCAAGTAGAAAAGATAAAACTTTATTTCAAAGTTGCCACATACTACACAAACAAGGTAAATATTACATAGTACATTTCAAAGAACTTTTTGCTTTAGACGGTAAGAAAGCTACGTTAGTAGAGAATGATGTACAAAGACGTAACACAATATCAGTTTTATTACAAGACTGGAACTTACTATCAATAGTAAAACCTGAGGCTGCTGAAAACAAAGCACCTCTATCACAAATAAAAATCATAGCATTTAAAGAAAAGAGCGAGTGGAATTTACAAGCGAAATACAATATTGGAAAAAAACAATCAACTGAAGAAAATAAAACTGAATAGGAGTATATTATGATTAGATTATACAGACTCTCATCTGGAGAGGACGTAATAGGTACGCCACAAGATAGCGATAAAGCAGATCACGTGGCAATAAAGAAACCTTTTGTATTGATACCAATGCAAGGACAACCAGGCAAACCTATGCAAATAGGATTTCATCCGTACATACCATACACAAAGGATGAAGTTATACATATCAAAGAGGCAAATATAATTACTGACACTACACCAGACGATAATATGATTGGTGCATATCAACAAAATACAGGTCAGATAGTTACACCTAAAAGTAAAATTATCACATAGTATTGACTTTTTAAATCAATCGTGTTATAATAAGATATGAATTTGGCGAGTAGTTTTTACACAAACGTTGTAGAGTATAAAGGTAAACTTCTTATAAGAGGTGTCAATAATGGACAATCTTATTTGAGTCGTATCAATTATAGTCCTAAACTATATCTACCTACAAAAGAACAATCAAAATATAAAACACTAGACGGCACTAATCTAAAAGAAAAGCGATTTGATTCTATATCAAAGGCAAAGCATTTCTATAGTGAGTATAGTACAATACCAGAGTATAAAATCTTTGGTATGAATAGATACAACTATCAATACATCGCTGACGAATACAAAGGCGAGATAAGATGGAACAAAGACTACATTAAGATATTCACACTTGATATAGAAACCGAGTGTGAAGGCGGCTTTCCCGATCCAGATACTGCAAAAGAAACGATTATCTGTATCACTATAAAAAATCACAGCAATAAACAGATTATTACATGGGGTACAGGTGACTTCATTTCTAAAAAGGCAAATGTAACTTATGTAAAATGTCAAAACGAAAAGCACATGTTGCTAGAGTTTCTAAAATTCTGGTGTAAGAATCATCCTGATATTCTAACAGGTTGGAATGTAAAGTTTTTTGATATGCCTTATCTTATGAATCGTATGAGATATATCTTTGACAATGATACAATTAATAAAATGTCACCATGGAATTATGTCAATGCAGATAGAATACAACTTGGTAATAAAAGCAATCAAATATGGAATATACTAGGTATATCTGTACTAGATTATTTTGATCTGTATAAAAAGTTTACGTATGTCCGACAAGAAAGTTATAAACTAAATTACATTGCCAAGGTAGAACTAGGCGAACAGAAATTAGATAATCCATATGAAACGTTTAAAGATTTCTATACAAAAGATTATCAAAGGTTTGTAGAGTACAATATACAAGACGTAGAACTTGTTGATAGACTCGAAGACAAAATGAAACTGATTGAGTTATGCCTGACTATGGCATATGATTACAAGGTAAACTATACAGATGTTTATTCGCAAGTAAGATGTTGGGATACAATCATCTACAATCATTTACTTACAAAAGATATTATTATACCACCTAGAGAAGATCAGGTTAAGGATACACAATACGAAGGTGCATATGTAAAAGATCCACAACTAGGATTACATAACTGGATTGTTTCGTTTGATTTAAACAGTTTGTATCCACATTTAATTATGCAATACAATATTAGTCCTGAAACGTTTGTAGGTACAGAACCTAAAGCAGTAGGCGTAGAAAATTTTTTAGATGAAAAATTAAATCTTAAATGGGCAAAAGATCGTAACTTGACTATTGCACCAAACGGCGCCATGTTTAAAAGAGATAAACAAGGTTTCTTACCTGAACTTATGGAGAAGATGTATACCGAACGTGTAGTATATAAGAAGAAGGCAATTGAAGCCAAGATAGAATATCAAAAAACAAAAGACCCAATCTATTCAAACGAGATTTCTCGTTGTCACAATATACAGATGGCAAAAAAGATTTCGCTTAACTCTGCTTATGGTGCAATCGGCAATCAATATTTCAGATACTTTGATGTAAAACAGGCAGAGGCAATTACACTAGGTGGTCAGTTATCTATTCGTTGGATAGAACGTGACGTAAATAAATTTATGAACAAGTTGCTAGGCACAGATAATAAGAACTATGTTGTGGCGTCTGATACAGATTCAATCTATCTAAAATTAGATACACTTGTTGAAAAAGTTTGTAAAAACAAATCAACAAAACAAATAGTTGACTTTTTAGATAAAGCAGCTGAAGAAAAAATACAAAAAGTTATTGATAGTAGTTTTGAAAATCTTGCCAAGTATGTAAATGCTTATCAACAGAAAATGATTATGAAACGAGAAGCAATTGCTAACAAAGGTATATGGGTTGCTAAAAAACGATATATGATGAATGTATTTGATGAAGAAGGTGTCAAATATGATATACCTAAACTAAAAATTATGGGCGTAGAAGCAGTTAAATCATCTACACCTGAAGTCTGTAGAGGTAAGATTAAGGATGCTATTCGTGTGATTATGAATGACAGCGAAGACGCTTTAATAAAATTTGTAAATGACTTCAAAGAAGTCTTTATGACACTCTCGCCAGAGGAGGTTGCCTTTCCTAGAAGTTGTAATAATGTCAACAAATACATTGACAGTAATTCAATCTATAAGAAAGGCACACCTATACATGTCAAAGGTGCATTGATATATAATTATAATATTAATAAGCACAAACTAGGTATGAAGTATCCTCTTATTAGAGATGGTGATAAAATTAAATTCTTAATGTTAAAACAACCTAATACAGTTAAAGATACAGTTATCTCTTTCTCTACAAAGATACCATATGAGTTTGAATTACACAAGTACGTAGATTACGATACACAATTTCAGAAAACATTTACCGATCCGTTGAGATTTATACTTGACTCGATAGGGTGGAAGTTAGAACGTGAGGCAACACTAGAGGCATTTTTCGGATGATGGAAGCAATGATGTTATTGTATTTGACAATTTTTCTAGCTGTTAAAGCAGGTCAACGTATTGCAATGACAAGAATAAAAACAACAACATTTTTAATTATAGCACTACTAGTATGGATATATCTAAAAAGTATAATGTAATATACGCAGACCCACCATGGTCTTTTAAAACGTATTCTAATAAGGGCAAAGATAGAAGTCCTGAAAAACATTATAATGTTATGAGTTTCAAAGACATATGTAATATGCCTGTAAACAATATAGCAAATGACAATGCAGTATTACTAATGTGGGTTATTGATCCTTTATTAGATAAAGCATTTGAAGTAATTAATGCTTGGGGTTTCAAGTACAAAACTGTAGCCTTTACATGGGCGAAAACAAATATGAAATCAGATGGATTTTTTACAGGTCTAGGTTACTGGACTAGAGGTAATCCTGAAATGTGTTTACTTGCAACAAAAGGTAAACCACAACGTGTTAGTAAATCAGTACCTCAATTAGTTGTAGAAAAACGTAGAGAACATAGTCGTAAACCAGATGTTATGTATAGTCATATAGAGAATCTATTACAAGGCCCATACATAGAATTGTTTGCTAGACAACAAAGAGAAGGTTGGGATAGTTGGGGAAACGAGGTAAATAAATGGAATTGACATTAGCGATATTATGTGTTATAATTATATATGGTTTTATAGTAATATTATTAAAGAAATGGAATGATGAGTCAGTTAAGTAAATACGCAGATGAGAATAAATTACCTGTAATGGATCAACAGACCTTTGAAACGGTCACTAATGATATAGGTAAAGAAAAATTTAGAGAAGATTTGGCACAGTATATTGCAGACAATAGACCAAAGTTTCCTCTAAAGGAGATTTCATACGAGGCAATGCGTCAGGCATTTAAATCTTTACAGAAACAAGATGTATGGGAGTTTGTAAAACCTATAGAATTATTAGAAAAAAATGTAAAAGAAAAGTATGATGATTACAAATATAATTTTAAAGACCACGGTCTAGGTATCATAGACGCACCATCTAATTTCAATGACATATCAAATTACTTTCATCAACATTTAAGATTAAATTGTGGTAGTTTTGGTTTCAAAGCACCTATAGATGTATGGGAGAATGGTACAGCAAAAGATATATGGCGTTGTCTAGGTCCTATATGGCGTGGTATCAATGGTATGAAACCTGTTGAAGTAGATAACAAAATAGAATTAAGAGGTGGTAGATTAGATGACAAGAGTTACATGTCAGCGTTTAGATTAGGTACGTATATCGCAACACAATTTAAACCTAATGTAGCAAAGACAATCTATCAAATGACAAATGCTAAAAGAGTATTAGATACATCATGTGGTTGGGGCGATAGACTTGCAGGTTTCTTTACTAGTGACGCTGAAGAATATATCGGTTGTGATCCTAACCCTAATACATACAAACAATATTTAAAACAAGTAGAAACATATAATAGTTTCTTATCTAAACCTAAAAAAGTAACTATCTATAACTGTGGTGCTGAAGACTTACCGTGGGATAAGATAAATAATATAGATTGTGCATTTACAAGTCCACCATACTTTTCTACAGAAAGGTATAATGAGGGTGGTGAAAAAGAAGAAAATCAATCATGGCATAAGTTTGATGAGTATTCTAAATGGCGTGATGATTTTTATTTACCTGTCGCTCAAAAGAGTTTTGAGAGATCAAAGCATATGTTTGTAAACATCATGGACCCTAATATAAAGAACAAAAGATATTATAGTAGTGATGAACTTGTTGATAGTTTAAAAGATAACTTTGTAGGTCAGATAGGTATGAGGATTATGCAACGACCTAAATCAGATAAACTATTTGAAAGTGACGAAGAAAAAGCAGAGTTTATGAATAGAATATATATTGAAAACGTTTGGTGTTTTTCAAAAGAAAAACTAGATTACTTTAGACATAGTAGAAGGGCAACATTATTTTGATACAAGTAGCAGACATAAATTTAACAAATCTATGTAACGCTAGATGTCCACAATGTCAAAGAACATCACCATTTGGTTTACATACAGCTAAAAATTTACCATTGACAACATGGTCTTTGTTAGATTTTAAAAATTATTTTCCTAAAAATACTTTAAATGATATGAAAGAATATAGTTTTTGTGGTACATATGGTGACCCTTTGATGGCAAAAGACATAGAGTCTATTGTGTATTACATAATGGATAATTCAAATGCAAAAGTTATAATAACTACAAATGGTAGTATTCGTAAAGATGATTTTTACACAAGACTAGGTAATTATTGTGGTAGAAGATTATCAATGGTTATTGATGTAGATGGTGTAGATGAACAAATGCACCAGAAGTATAGACGAGGTACATCATTAAAAAAATCATTATCTGCTTTAAAAGCATTATCTACTACAAGTGCTATTCCTTTATCACAAACTGTATTGTTTAAACATAATGAGATGTACGAAAAAAAAATAAAAAAACTAGCAATTAAAAATGGTTCTAAAAATCATATATCATATCCGTCAGATAGATTTGATGGCCATATATTTAATTTTATTAATGAAAATGGTGAAGCAGATACTTTAGAAAGAGCTGTACATGCCAAAAATTATATGTAAATGGAAAGAGTTAAAAAGATGTATGATAAATCCTGATGGTCAGGTATTTCAATGTTGTTATCTAAAAGAAGATTTTCCAATAAATCACTTTAGAACTGATTGGGCAAATGATCCAGTAATAAGTAAATACAATTTTGATGAAAATAACTTAAAGAAACATACGTTAAAAAACATATTAAATAATGAATGGTTTACTAAAATTTTACCAGATAGTTGGAAGAATCCTGATACAGCACCTGTTGCTTGTCAGATCAATTGTAAGGTTAATGACGCTTGACAATAAACACAAATATGATATAATAGATACAATTAAGGAGAATTAATATGAGTGATTTTTTAAAAGACATAATAAAAGAAACTGGTAATGAATACGCCACACTAGTAAGTGAGGGTGTAGAAGCAGGTGACGTTGATTCGTTTATTGATACAGGTTCCCTTGCCTTTAATGCTTTACTATCAGGATCAATCTATGGTGGTATGCCATCAAATAAGATTACAGCAATTGCAGGTGAAGCTGCAACAGGTAAAACTTTCTTTGCATTAGGAATAGTAAAAGCATTTTTAGAAAAAAACAAAGACGCAGGTGTGATTTACTTTGAATCAGAAAGTGCGTTAACAAAAGAATTAGTTGAAAGTCGTGGTATAGACAGTAGCAGAATGGTTATTGTACCAGTTGCCACAGTACAAGAGTTTAGACATCAATCAATCAAAGTGATTGACAAATACATAGAACAAGACGAGAAGACTAGAAAACCTTTAATGTTTGTATTAGATAGTTTAGGAATGTTATCTACTACAAAAGAGATGGAAGATACTGCCGAAGGTAAAGAAACTAGAGATATGACTAGATCGCAGATTGTGAAAGCTGCATTTAGAGTGTTGACTTTAAAACTTGGCAAAGCAAAAGTACCTATGATTATGACCAATCATACATATGATGTAATTGGTTCTATGTTTCCTCAAAAGGAGATGGGTGGTGGCTCTGGCCTTAAATACGCTGCAAGTAATATCGTGTATCTATCTAAACGTAAAGAAAAAGATGGCAAAGAAGTCATTGGTAATATTATTCATTGTAAGAATTACAAGTCAAGGTTGACAAAAGAGAATGCTTTAATTGATGTAAGATTAACATACAAAGATGGCCTTGATAAGTACTATGGGTTATTAGAACTCGCTATCAAACACAATATATTTAAATCAGTATCAACAAGAATAGAACTACCTGATGGATCAAAACAATATGCTAAAACTATCAATAATGAACCTAGTAAATTCTTTACTAAAGATGTTCTCGCTCAAATTGACGAAGCAGCCAAAAAAGAATTCCTCTATGGCGCAGAATAGATACGTCTTTGCTCAACGTGATGTTGACGATTATAGTTGTATAAAGATTGTAGAAGGACCTTATAAAGACATTATATACACGTATGGTCATGTAAAGTTTGCCTCGGAAGAAAATGCTCAAGGTGAGTTGCCTTTAAAGTTTGATTATGATATTAAGAAGAATCCTAATGATGTTGATACAGGAAGTATTGATTTTAGAAATTACATAGGCGACATATTAATAGAGGTCGTAGAAAAACAATTAGAGAATGGTCAAATTAAATTTCAAAAGTGATTACATATGTACATACAAAAATGTACTTAAAAAGGATCAATGTCAACACCTTATAGATAAGTTTGAAGATTCGCAACATCAACAATCTAAAACTAATTTAAAAGGTCATATGTCATTTACAGAAATTAATCTTAACATGTTTTCAGACTGGAAAGAGTATTCAGATATAATCTTTCCTAAATTAAGACAGGTTGTTGACAAATATACAAAAGATGTTAATATAGACTCATTAAAACAATGGCCAGAGAAATTTGGTTTTGAACAGATAAGATTTAAGAAGTATGAACCTAACAATGAAGATGAATTCCAAACACATGTAGATGTGACTAACTATAATAGTGCTAGAAGATTTTTAGTTTTTTTTATGTATTTAAATAACAATGATGGCGGCGAAACAACATTTCCTGATTATGATATATCAGTTAAACCAGAGGCAGGTAAGGTGCTCGTATTCCCACCATTGTGGACATTTAGACACGCAGGACAGAAACCAATCAATCAACCAAAGTATATTATAGGGAGTTATCTACATTATGTTTGAGAAGACACTTTTATCCAACCTAGTCTTTAACGAAGACTTTACAAGAAAAACATTACCATTTATTAAACCTGATTTCTTTAGAGGTAGAGATGAGGTTGCTCTATTCAATATCATAAGTAATTTTGTTATCAAGTATAATAATCTCCCTACAAAAGAAGCAATTGAAATTGAATTGTCAAATGACAAGACACTTACTGAAGACGAATATAAAAATACAAAAACATTATTAAATAGTTTACAACACGAAGAAGTTGAACAACAATGGTTGTTAGATACAACAGAAAAGTTTTGTAAAGATCGTGCTGTGTATAATGCAGTATTACAAGGTATCAAAATCATAGATGGCAAAGATAAGAAACATACACCAGAAGCAATACCTAGTATCTTATCAGAAGCGCTTGGCGTTTCTTTTGATAGACATATAGGACATGATTATCTAAATCAGGCAGAGGACCGATTTGAATATTACCATAGAACTGAAGCAAGATTAAAGTTTGATCTTTCATACTTCAATAGAATTACAAAAGGTGGTCTACCACCTAAAACTTTAAATATAGCACTTGCAGGCACAGGTGTTGGTAAATCTTTGTTTATGTGTCATGTTGCAAGTAGTGTTATATCGGAAGGTAAAAATGTATTGTATATAACTTTAGAAATGGCTGAAGAACGTATCGCAGAAAGAATTGACGCTAACTTATTAGATGTAACTATTGATGATCTTTATGAAATGCCAAAAGAAATATACGATAATAAAACATCTAAAATGCAAAACAAAACCAATGGTCAATTAATTATCAAAGAATATCCTACGGCGTCTGCTCATGCAGGTCATTTTAAATCTTTGTTAGATGAACTTGCCCTAAAGAAAGCATTTAAACCTGATTTAATATTCATTGATTATTTGAATATATGTACTAGTAGTAGATTTAAAGGTGGCAATATTAACTCCTACACTATGGTCAAATCTATCGCTGAAGAATTAAGAGGTCTTGCAGTACAATATAATGTTCCTATTGTATCTGCTACACAAACAACTAGAACTGGTTACCTATCAAGTGACGTAGGACTTGAAGATACTTCAGAATCATTTGGTCTTCCTGCAACTGCTGACTTTATGTTTGCTCTTATTTCAAATGATGAACTTGAAGAACTTGGTCAAATTAAAGTTAAACAATTAAAGAACAGATACAATGATCCTGCTGTCAATCGTGCATTTATAATTGGTGTAGATAGAAGTAAGATGAGATTGTATGATGTAGAACAATCTGCTCAACAGATTGTAGATAGTAACCAAGAAAGTAAGGAGAAGATTGAACAACCATCTGGACCACAAGAATCCGCTAATGTCTATGATAAGTTTTCAGATTTTAAAATATAATGAAAGATAAAATAATAGAAGAATTAAAAAAAGTTTACGATCCTGAAATGCCATCTATTGATGTATTCAATTTAGGCTTGATTTATGATATTGATATAAAAGAAGAAAATGTTACAATCACCCATACACTAACCTCTATGCTTTGCCCTATGGCAGATCAGATACAAAAAGATATTAAAGAGGCAGTAGAACGTGTAGCAGGTGAAGGTAATGTAAAAGTTATATTGACACATACTCCACCATTTAGTAGAGATATGTTAAGTGAAGAAGCTAAATTAATACTAAACATGTAAGGATAACAATGGCAACAAAAAGAAAAAGAAGACCATCCATCTATTACAAGACAGAAATGGTTAAAAGTAAAGGCGATATTATATGGCGTTGCGTTGAAATGCCTAGTAAACTCGTATTAAAAGAGTCTTTCTTTGAGGAAGATGTTAAGAAGTTAACAAAGTTTCAGAATAGTAATAAGACGTTTGGTATCTTTGGCTTCCCACCTTTCTTTGATTGTAGAAATGATGAAGAAAAAGTTACAGATAAAGGGAAAACAAACTATAATTCGCCAGCAAGAAGCAGAGGCCGTAGATAAATATATGTATGGCAGACAAGACAGCATTATTAGAATCAGCACAGGCACTATTTTGTTCAATCGCAGATTACATAGGTGTTAAAAGAACTAATCTACTTTTTGACCCTAAAAAGTATCCTGATTACACAGACTTTAGAAGTCAAATAAATGAAGCTACTTTACAAGCAGCTCATAAGAATATAGAAACACCTGGTGTATTTCTAAATGAATTAGAATTATTTTTAAAGAAAGATACTAAATGGTACATATCATCTTTACAGATTGCAAAAAAATTAATCAACGACATAACTAAAATAGATCCTGATTTTAAAATTTCAGCACAAGGGTTTCAGCAAATTTTTTACTATAGAGGTGACAAAGAAATAATGGGAACTATAGAAAAGTTATTTAAGATAGCAAACAAGTCAGGTTACAAATCACAAAATAAATTTGGTAATCTAAACAAATGGAATCCTGCAGATATATACCTTGCAACAAAGAAAGCTAAGAAGGCACTAAAAGAAGAACTAAAAGGTGCAAAAGAAAAAGTTTATGGTTTTCAAAATCTTAATATCATTACATCTGATCTAATAGATAGTGGTGATCTATTTCCTCTATCACTTAAAAAAACAACAAAAGAAGCCACACTACAAATGGTAAACTTTGATAGAAAAGCAGAGATCAAACTTATTAAAACAATTAGTATAAAGGGCGTAACAGATTGGCAACTATATAAAAAAGTTAAGTATCCTACAAAAGGTGTTACTAGAGATATGAGAATACTATTAGAGTCGGGTGGTGATATAAAATTAAGACATGACCCTAGTGCAAAAAGATTTGTTGCAGAAGCTATATTCTCAAAGGCAGAGGCAAGAGGTGGTTCAATTGGCTCTATGAAAGTATTATCAGAAATTATACACTTTGTAAATCCAGATATTGCAAAACAAATACTTGACAAGTATAAAAAAGGTGAACAAAAATACTTTGACGCATTAAAGAAGATAGAATATTTAAGAAAAGATAAGCCAAGATTTGATTACGAGAGAGGCGCTATAAGTGCCATATATGTTGTCAACGAAGTTATGCCTGTACTTAAAAAGTTTTTCCAAGACAATAGAAAAGACGAAGGCAATAAAGTATTAAGATTGATGTTTGAGTACATAACATCAAGGACTCCCCTATCAGGTAAATTTGTAATAGCAAAATAGTATAAATAGTCTAGTAACTAGTGATTTATTAATGGGATAGGTGTAATTTTTCGCTTGACAAGAGCGTAATTTTTTGATATAATGGGTATAGTGGGAGAAAAATGTATAGTTTTAAACAGTATTTAAATGAGGCAAAAAACACTCATTTAGAACATTTAGAAGACGAAATTATTAATAACGGATACCAGGGTGGTGTCAACGCTGTAGAGTTTCTTAAATCTATAAGAAACATGCTTGTTGGATCATCACGTAGAAAATTAAACGTATCTGTTAAATGGGATGGTGCACCAGCAGTTTTCTGTGGTATCAATCCTGAAAACGGCAGATTTTTTGTAGGATCAAAATCTGTATTCAACGTAACTCCTAAAATCAATTACACACAATCAGACATTAGAAAAAATCACGCAGGTGGTTTAGTAGATAAACTATCTGTATGTTTAAAAGAATTACCAAAACTTGGTATACGTGGTGTTGTACAAGGCGACTTGTTATTTACACCAGGAGACTTGAAGTCGGTATCTATAAGAGGTGAGGATGCTATTGCGTTTACACCTAATACTATAACTTATGCCGTACCAGAAAATACTGATCTTGCTAAAAAAATTAGAAGAGCTAAATTAGGTATCATCTTTCACACTAGTTACACAGGAAAAAAGATGGCTAATCTGAAGGCAAGCTTTGGCGTCAATGTAAATCGTTTTGCAAAGACGCCAGCAGTATTTTTTGATGACGCAAGTTATAAAGACTCATCTGGTGCTGCTACATTTACAACAACAGAAAGCGCTCAATATGATAGTATGTTGAGAATGGCAATGGGATCAATATCAAAAGGTAAAAAGGTTTTAGAATTATTAAGAAGACAAAATAGTATGTTGTCAGTAGGTATGAGATTAAAAATATTTTTCAATACACAAATAAGAGCAGGACAGACTATACAGAATGTCAGAAAATTACAATCAGAATTTAAAACATATTATGCTAAAGTATTAGATGACGAGGCGTCAAAGAAAAAAACTGCTAATGC
>Ga0208947_1000997_pt1 | contig 13200 bp, 17 predicted proteins | sample AOAMet1_04_M0_20_2_FD_188226 | JGI IMG/M metagenome (GOLD analysis project Ga0208947, IMG submission 188226) | Ammonia-oxidizing marine microbial communities from Monterey Bay, California, USA - CAN11_04_M0_20 (SPAdes) | ecosystem: Environmental > Aquatic > Marine > Intertidal zone | place... | reverse complement strand
TTCTGCAAGGCATGTTGGTTGAAGTTCGATGAGTTGGACGACTGACACGCATGAGATCCATCATCTCTCTCTCTCTCTTTTGAGAGAGAGAGATGATGAGAAATGGAAACCAGAAACCAATGCACGGGAGGTGCAGATATGACAACGCTAATCAGAGATTCCTTGTACATAGGCGAGTCCCCTTGGGATGAGACTTGTGCAGCGGTGGGTTCAGATATGTATCCGGTGAACGCTCGCAATGAGTGTCAGCGGTTTATCAACCAGATTCGCAACCATTACGGTTCGGAGCCACAAGGTGCACGCTTGTACATCAAGTCGAATCCGCATGACTTCGGTAGTTACCTGTCGGTGGAGTGCGAGTTCATCTGGAATCCGATGGCCGAGTTCTCCGACGAGGAAGAAGAATGGACCCCTTCGCAGGAGTATGCCTTTGCGATTGAGGGTGACGACCTGAAGGTCTTGCAGAACTGGGACTCCGATGAGTAGCGCACGCTGTCAGCATTGTCACTTGCCCATTCATGAGATAAGGCACGGTGTCCATGTTGATGACACGGGTGGCGATGTCTGTTGTGCGGACAAGTTCACGCAGAAGAATGAGAACGGAGAACACCAACCCACGCAAGAGCCAAAGTGGAGGTATTCAGGCGGCGATTGGGTGCTTGATGACTTCGATGAGTGGTCAGAACTCACGAAGGAACGTGACGCATACAGGGCAGATGCTGAGGCGGAACGGCATCGGAACCCTTACGCATGAGATCCACCCTTTCTCTCTCTCTCTTTTGAGAGAGAGAAAGGGTGAGGCCGTCCGGCCAAACCAAACCATACACACGGGAGGTGTGAGCAATGAGTCACGAAATAACGGTGAATGAAGTTAGCGCAGATATCGAGTTGGATTACAGCGAGATACTGGAGAACATCGAAGACACCATCAACCAGCGGGTGTCTGAGCAGATCAGCGATGAGGCATGGGATGCTGTGTCATACAACGTGGAAGAGGCCGCACAGGAGGCTGCACGGGAGGCTGTTGACGAAAGCAACACGGACAGCGACCAGATGGGCGAGGTCATCTGGGATCTGTTGACCGATTACATCGGCATGAAGGGTCGGGGTGCCACCCCATGCAAGATTGGTGAGGCGTTTGAGAAGGCCGTCGATGTCGCATCCCGCGAAGGTGTCGGCAACGTCGATCACGCTTTGGGGGTTCAGAAGCGTCTGGCCGATCTTGATCAATGCACGCTCCGTCTGGAGCGCCAGATGAAGACCCTGTTGGCGGCAATCACCGACATGGGTGAGCGTGCAGCGTCAGTAACCCCGGACTCCGTGGTCTGACATGAATGAGGTATGCACCGCCCTGACGCCATGCCCGCATATGGACTCTCTCCACATCAACGACTTTCGGTTGGAGATTGTGGTCTTTAGTGCGGGTGTGGTGTTGGGGCTGCTACTTCTAACGTGGTTGCAGGAACGGAAGGCCAAACGGTCATCCAACCCGTACAAGAACTATCTAGTTTCTTTGCGGAACGTACAAGAAGCAAGCGTCAGGAGGCGCACATATGAGAAGCACAAGTGATAACACCAGTATGTATGAGCATAACTGGATTGAGCGATTGAAGATGCAGGTGGACAACATCCCGACACCCGATGGGGTCGTGGTGGAGGATCTCCCGCGTGAAGCAACGATGGGTTCCGGTGGTCAGAGTGTGAGCGAGGTTGCAAACCTCGTAGGTGCCAACTTTGATGTTGAGTACCACCCTTCAGGCTATGTGGACCCGTTGACGTTGGAGCATGTCGTTCCCTTGTACCAGAATGGTAAGTACATGGGTGAACCGGCGGATCAGTACATTCTGCGTGCAGACACACATGATGTGGTCGGCAACATGAGTGGGCGTTACCCGACCCGTGACGGTTACAAGCATGTCTTCCATACGCTTGATTCGATGTTCCCGAACTCTTGCGAGAGCATCAGCGTCTATGGCAAGGGTGAACGTCTGGTAGTTGAGCAGGTGCTTGACGAGCCGTTCGACCTTGGCGGTGGCGACCTGATTCAGCCGTACATCTACACTCGCATGTCGTTGAACGGAACGTGGAAGACGGAGATCATCCCTGTGACCCGGCGCCTCTCTTGCGAGAACATGCTTGGGAACGTCGGCCAGTTGATCGGGGTGCGTGCCACGAAGAACCACGACAACCTGCTGACCATGCGGTCAAGCGTGGTGGAGATGTCGATGGCTCAGGGGCAGACGTTGAAGCAGATGGCTCAGGTCATGCAGGATCAGGAGTTCACGGACTTCATGTTCATGCAGATGTTGAATCATATCCTTCCGGCGCCTGACCATGAGGCGCATCACAAGACTGAGATTGCTTGGGAGAACAAGCGAACTGCCTGCCACAGTAGTTGGCGTGACGAGAAAACCGATCACGAGGCTTCCACGATGTGGAACGCATACAATGCCATACAAGGTGCAGAACAGCATCGGATCAACACGGGTGGCAAGAGCGACGAGAAGTCGTTGCAGCGGTCACTCACGAAGGCGTTGGATGGCAAGACGCCGATTGCTGATGCTGCCGAACGGTACCTGATGGATCTCGTCCTCGCGGAAGAGCCCTTCTAGGTAATAGGTTGCCGGAGACTGGCGGTCGGGGGTTTCTTGAAACCTCCCAACCTCCGGCTGCCCGCAGGGGTGCGGCTGCGCAAACAACGCACACCATTCTCAACCCATGCAGGAGGAAAGCATGAGTAACAATGCACGTACCGGGATTCGTGCCCCGTCTACTTCGGTAGAGTTTATTGGGCCCAGAGAGGCCCGACTGTTGCTTGATAAGGCAGCGCCTAACCGGAACATCAGCCCCATGTTGGTGCTGAAGTATGCGGTGGCGATGCTGGATGGCGACTGGCACAACATCGGGGATCCAATCCGCTTGGATGAGCAGGGGCGACTCTCCGATGGGCAGCATCGGCTTTCCGCAATCATGGAAAGCGAAACGGTGCAGGAGTTCACCGTCATGGAGGGTGTTCCATTGGAGCAGACCATCATGGCTGTGGACATGGGGCGTAAGCGTTCGATTGTGGACATTCTCACAATCATCTCTAACGACCCGTCCAACGACCGCCAGATCCACCACATCAAGAATCTGCCTGCCATCGCAAGGCGTGTAATGGCTTACGATCACGTTCAGGACGTAAATGTCAATACTGAATACGTGAAGTCGATGTCCAACAAGCGTCTTGTGGATTACATCCTTGCTAACCAGAATCTGTTGGAGGTCGCTGCCCGTGCGGCACATAGGGTTCGTACCTATGCGCCCATGTCAGCGGCAGGCATTGGTGCTGCTCATGCGCTTTGCTCAAACAACGGTGGCTGGAATCAGGCAGACGAGTTCTTGACTGAAATCTGCGAGCCAACGCAGATGGAGGGTAATCCTGCGTGGCTGCTGAGGAAGCAGGCGCTCAAGGATGGCGTCAAGCGCACGTTCAGTTGGACAAAGGATGCTCGTCTGACGAGCGCAATGTACATCAAGGCATTCAACCACTACGTGGCGGGTACCTGTCCTAGCGTCTTGGCCTTCAAGGCTCATGGCCCGAGGATGGAACCCTTCCCCACGGTGGAAGAGCCTTTCTAATCTAACCATTCGCGTGAGGGGGTGGGGGCGTAACTCCCCTCCACCCCTGCCCCCTCACGCTCCCCAACGCACAGGAGGTGCACATGTGGCTAACCACCCTAGACGGTATGTATTCGATTGTAGATAAGGCGGTTGAAAGGCCGGATCATTTATTGGTAAGAGCGCGTGATGAGGTTTCGCTCATCAACATGCGAAATCGGGTTGTCGATTTCGCTAAGGGCGCTAGAGAAAGTGTTTATGTAAAGACTGGCCCCACGGATGGCGTTATGTGTAGGGGCCACTTTTGGACCGGTAAACGCTTACACGGTGCTGGCACAGATTACGAATGGAGAATGGAAATCCCCATAGACCTGTTCATAAACTGGTTCACATTGGTGACTGCTGACCTCAGGTACGACAACTTCAAGAGCGAGTGTGAGCATCAGTGGTCCCAAGAGTTCCGTCATTGCAATCCGTCCGTCGTGGAAGAGCGGCTACACACGTTGCATCGGATGTGGCACATCTGGAACGAGTTGTGGCCGAAGGAATACGTGTTTGAACGTCCGGCGCTGAGGATGGTTGAAGGAGGCGTGAGCAATGAGCCTTACACCAACAGGGTTTGAAACGACGTTCACCCGTAAAGAACTCTTGCGTCTTCGTAACATGAATGACACAAACGACACGGAACTGGAACCTGAGCCGCAAGACTGTAACGCTCAGGGGTCGGAACCGGACGACAACAGCGAGTAGGCTGGGGTACTAAGTACACGCCCCTCCCCCCTAAAGGGGGAGGGGCGATACTAAGTACAGGTAGGGAGAACCATGCAACAGAAGTACCCGTTACACAGAGCAGCGGACGGCAGATGGGTCCACACGTGGGTCCGTCAATCGTCCGTGAAGACCTCAGACATGTGCCTTGAGCGGTGGCGCAACGACATATTTAGCCTTGTAAGCGAACCCATAAAGGATGCTTCGTCGCTGGGCACGGTATGCCACACGATTGCAGAAGACGTTTGCAACTCACTCATAGACGTAAACGAAGGCCATTCGGAAGCGCCGATGGATCTGACAGCAGCCTTGGATGGCTTCGAATACGAATGGGAAAGAACCGTAGACACGATTGAGGTGTGGAACTCTTACAACCCACAATCTGCACACGAAGCCGGAGTTGCAAAGATCACAAACTGGTACAACGAGGTATTCCCCCTACTGAAACCCCTGCAAACCGAACACACATTTGATGTCCCACTCATTGAAGACGATCAACGAATCGTTCGGTTGACAGGCACGATTGACCTAGTTGAAGCAGACCGGCTATGGGACTGGAAGTTCCCCGGCAGGGACTACTCACGCGACAAATGGCAGTATGAACGATGGGATGTGCAGTCCATCGCCTACTGCTATGCGTTAGGAATCCCCAACTTCTCATATGCGGTCATGCACCCCAAAGGGGTGGGCCGCATGGACTTAGAGCGTGGTCAGCAACATTTTGACTGGCTACGTGAAAAGGTGTTGGCGCTCTGCCGACTGTTGGAAACCCAAACGGGTCCATACCCGCTGGGTGACAACGGTTGGTGGTGTTCCGATAAATGGTGCGAAAGTTTCGCACGGTGCAAAGGTGCAACATTAGGAGGCACATAATATGGCTTGGACGCCAATGAGCCCGCACGAGCGGGCCAGCATAGAAGCACAGGTCATCCTCAAGGCAGCGGTAGAACTCGCTGTTGCAGAGGTTGGCAACGACCCCGACGGTGTAGCCGTCACGATGGCTATTGAGAACGCTCAGGCGCTCGCAAAGGAACTGCCCAAACTCAAGGACAGCCTTGTAGGCGTAAGCATTCTGAACCCATCGACGGTCAGCGAGGAAAAGGGTTTGGTGGGTGCGGAAATCGCAGTAGCACCAGACATCGTGGATCAGGCGGTTGACATGGTGCAGGCTGCATTCCCCGCAGCCACAGCCGCTACACCCTCCCGTACGGATGGCATGCAGTCAAAGTACGTAGACGATGAGGAATACACGCAGATACTTGCAATCTGGAACGCTGAGAAGGTTGCCGGTGTTGAATACGCCGGGCAGCAGTCCATGTTCCTGTGCAATCAGGCCATCCGCAAGTTGTTCGCCGATGGCAAGCGTACGTTCCCCGACAACTACTGGGCTGAAACCTTGCGTGGGAAGGAAATCCCGGTAACGAAGAACGGCAAATGCGGGCTAGGAGACTTCAAGGTCAAGAGGTCCGTGTGCATGGGTAACGATGGGGTTCCCTTCTTGGGAACCGGAGAGGGCAACCATCCTCTCGCCAATAAGAGCGGGTACTTTGCCGCATTGGTGAAACTCAAGGGCGGCTTCGGATGGGGCGACCGGCCCGATCCGATTGATCCCCACAACTGGCTGAGTCAGGTAAGTGCCTGAGGAACTCAGTCTGGAGGAAGCACTCAAGCGTGTGGCCGGAGCGGGGAAAGACCCTGCTCCGGCCCCTCCGCCTTCGGAGCCTCCAGCACAAATAGAGGGCATTTCACCAGCAGACCTACAGAGACTCTTCACGCCTAAGAAGGAACAGGTCAGGCGGATGCGCCACGACCTGCGTTCTGGCAGCGAGTGGTCATTCGGTGTGCGGGTATTCGATGAAGCCACCTTGGGTGGCGCCCGTGGCGGACAACTTGTAACGATCATTGGTAGATCGCATACAGGCAAGACGCTGCTGGCGCTGAACATGGTGGCTCGCAATCGTCACCATCGCACCCTGTGGGTCAGTCCAGACGAAACCGAAACAATGTTCTGGGGCCGATACGCAGCCATACGTATGCAGATCGACCAGAAGGATTGGATCAACCGCCTCATTCGTGAGGATGGGCGGGCATGGGAACGTGTTGAACAACTCATGCGTGATGAAACCAACTTGCACTTTGAATCCACCGGCATGTCCGTCGATGACATCGACAAAGCAATGCGGATTGCTTCCGTGGAACTGTGGGAAGGGCAACGACCTGAGGTTCTGGTCTACGACTACTTGGAGTTGATCCGGGGCGGGGGCGCTGGCGATGCAGCCAGCGTGCAAGCCAAGATCGAATCGTTCAAGCAGTTGGTGTCGGACTGGCGTTGTGTAGGCGTGATTCTGCATCAGTCTGGCCGGGGTTCAGGGAACCGTGGCCGTGCCGGTGGGATCGAAGCCGGACGTTACGCATCTACCAGCGAAAGCCACTTCCTGATCGAAACGTGGCGCAGGTGGGATGACACCAACATGGATGAAGAGGAACGCAAGCACTACGAGGATGAAATAAGTGCTGGCCTGTGGAAGAACAAATCCGGTGATGGTGAGAAAGCAGAGGTAAACCTGACCATCGACAAGAGTGGACGTTTGCTGGAACCCGGCATCGTTTGGGAACAGTTGCAAATGGACGATGACGATGAATGAAGACGCGATCATTTCATTCCGTGACCTGTTCCTAGGTTTTCCTCTTGCCTATGGGACCGACGAAGGCGGCTGCCGGTGGGCAGACGTTGACGCCATGTGGGAGAAGCACCTTTCAGGCGAAGAGATGATCGGTATTTACCCGATGGTCTACGACCCTCACTTCACACGAGGTGGTCCTGATTCGTGGACGGAAGGGCCAGAGAATAACCGTTATTACGTGGAGATGGACCCGGACCTGTGGATGTGCAGGTGGGGGTCCATCGACATAGACGAAGGCGAAGACTCTCTGGTCATTGCCCGCAACACTCAAACAATCCTGCGTGCCATGGACATCAAAGCGTGGCCCGAAAGATCACGCAGCAAGGGCTACCACTTGTGGATCTTCTGTCAAGAATGGGTTCGTGCTTCAGTGATCCGTCGTGCGATGCACGCTGCATTGGATCTGGCAGAAGCCAAATATGATGCGGTGTATCCGAAGCAGGATTCTTTGGCTGGTCCTCCCGGCAACTACATGCGTTTACCATATGGCGGGAAGCGCCCGAAGCATCGACAGGTGGTCGTAGATAGCAGTAGTTACAGCGAAACCGATGAGGAATCGTTGGATCTGGACGGCTTTCTTTGGGCGGCAGAAAAGGATAGAACGCCTACAGCGAACTTGGATCGTGCCGCCGCTTTGTACAAGGATCCGGTCCCAGTGGTCTTGGATCTGCCTCCGAAACGGGACTACAGCAAGGAACCGTTGATGACCGTAGACGGCACACGCTTGCGTGGGCTGCCGTCGGAGATGTTCAAGAACGGTCCCGTTCCGTACTACAAGGGTGGGCACGGTGCAGGCAAAGGTCGCCACGGCTTCCTGAACCGGTTCGCTCGCGCCATGTTTGAAACCGGCTACACTCGCACCGATGTTCTATCGTGGACTAAAGACTTAGATTCACGACTAGGGAGTTGGTACGATGACGGGCCGAAGTTCACGGGCAGGCAAGACTGCGAAAGGCAAATCGACAGACTCGTCACCGACGCCGAACGCAAAGCCACCAGATGAGTTCACGTTCATCGTTCCGGGCAGGCCACAGCCCAAGGGTCGTCCCCGAATGTCGCGGAAAGGTCGCGTTTACACCCCCAAAGAAACTGTGGAAGCGGAGCGTGCATACGCTCAAGCGGTTGATGATAACCCGCCGGTCTTTGAGGGACCGGTTGCGGTGGAGATGACGTTTAGCGCAGAAGCAACGTACATCACCATCCGGGCGATAGAAGAGTGGCATACTCCCTTGCGGGGAGACTTGGACAACTACATCAAACTGTGCCTAGATGGATGCCAACGTGCGGGGATAATCCCAAACGACCGTCTTGTGGTGCAGGTGAAAGCGGTCAAAGAATGATTCTTGTAGAACTGCACCCGTGGGAATACGAATGGGCCTTGCATGTAGGCGCCCGTCGGTACATTGAGAACTGGGGTAAGGCTGACGCCCGCCACTATGACAAGAAACGCATGGAAGACGACCGCACAGCGCAGGCCGCTGCATGCGCGGGCGAGTTGGCCGTTGCGAGACTGACCAATCAGTATTGGGGCGGACACGTATGGCCCGGCAACCGTCACGAAGAGTTCAAAGGCATGGCTGATGTCGGACGCAACATTGAAGTTAGACGCGTACGAACGACCAGTAGTGCTGCGGTGCGACGCAGGCAACTAGGGCAGGGCTTGGTTCTATTTGTGGTTAGACCGGTCGCGCCAGAGTTCCGTGCGGTAGAGATTCTCGGATGGATCGACCACGACGAAGCGTGGGAGAAGGGTGAACCTTCCGGTTACGACGCCAAGAACACGCACGTTATCGCAGAAGAGTATCTGAACTCTCCCATGACGTATGCTGGGGTGAATGAAGAAAGAGTTTCCGTTTGACCCCTTAGAGGAACATGCCCCAGCGACACGCTCTGGGCGTGGAGAACACGTACCCCTGACAGAACTGGCCGCTCTTCAAGAGGCAGGGCCGAACGAACCGGAGCGTTCCCAACAGGAACGCGCCGCTCTGCAAGAGGTGGTTCTGGACTCGTTGAGCGTCCTCAACGAAGAAGAAGCATGGCTACTCAATGCGCTCCTATTCGAACGCTTGAGCCTGCGTGAAGTCCAACGTGCCATTGGGATCCCAAAGACAACCGTTGCACGTTACCGTGATAAAATACTCACTAAACTCAGGGTTGCGCTCGAAAATAACCCGACAATAGATGACTATTTGTCGGACTAACCATCTTCCATAGCCTCGAATGAGTTCATAATCAATGTGCTAATAGTTGCAAACACGTGATTGTGTACAGGGCTATTCTCGAAATCATTTGAAAGACTTTCGTGCGCAAATGCCATCACATGCTCGTACGGCAACACAAGCAGAACGCCTAGATCCGCCTCATGCCATTTAGCGTGGTTGCTGTCTTCGATGTCCAAGATGTGTGAGGTCTGTTTCAAGTCCTGATAGATTTCTGTCGCCAGATAGCCGTACTCGTCCTGAAACTTTTCGAACGCTTCGGCTTCTCCGGCTTCTTCCATCAGCCCTTGCGTTCCTTCGCGTAGGTCTTTACCACCGACAAACCGGCAGCCACACCTGCGATAACGGCAACCTTTAGGGTTCCCTGATCTCCGACTACGAACACGGCTAAGAAAGCCTGTACGAAAGTCCATCCTGCTCGTTCGATCATGTTCATCATGCTGTCCACAATACCTTCCATGTGTGTTCGTCAACGATTCCGTTGACTTTCATAGCGAACTGTGACTGGAACCGCTTGCATGCGGCCACAGACTTCTTCCCGTAAATGCCGTCAACCTTCAAACCTGCGTTGATCCGGTCATTCAGTTTCTGTTGCGCAATCGAAACCCACTTTCCCGTAGAGCCTCGCTTGATAGGTCGATCTATTACGTAAGCCAAACCCGCCTCCGTGATATAACGAAGAATCGCCCCCCAATCGACAATCCTATTCGTATGGGGCTGCCCGGTAGTCATACCGGCATTCACCCATTCGGTCAGAGTTGTGCCGGGGCAGGTAGTTGGCGAGAAGTCTTTGTGACACTTCACCCAAAGGTGGTCACCGTAACGCTCGCGTGCTGCCCCGACAGCGGTCAGGATGCTTTCCTTACCGCGATCCGTTAGAGCATCATCGGAATCTCCGATGTATGCAACGGAGATTGTCTTAGAGTTCCAACCACGGGTGGCAGCGCCACGCTTCCACCCGCGTCCCTCAAATATTTCTCCCGTTTCCCCGGACACAAGCCAGTTGTATGCGATGGAATCCCAACCACGGGATTCCACATGGTACCTGTCATGTCCCCTCACACGGTCCCACGGGCCGTGTGACGGCCCCGTAGTGTGATGGACGACAATCCCCTGCATTGGGCGCCAGAAGTCCTTCAGGCGCTTCCCTGTGTCCAATGCGCCCCATTCGGCGCGAGCAACGTACTGCATACCCTAAGGGTACCCTGTCCCTACGGGTTCAGACCAACACGTGCCCGGCGGCGTTGTTCCGACCGCTCAGATCGCAACTCATACATGATGGATTCCTTCGTGCGTTGCTGCTCGGCCTTAGTGTTCGTGCGAAGACCCAAACCAAACACAAACGACATCCATGTAGACAAAATGCGCTGCTGGTACCGCTCTTCCGAAGGGAACAACCTTCGCGCATCAGCGAAAGTCGGCAACATCGTAGCCATCGAATGCAGGTCATAGTCGCGCATCAACCAGATGCCCGCCTCGTTCTTGTGCGCCATGTCCATCTGTTCCAACAACGGCATGAGTAACGGAACCTTCGCATACACGGTCGGCACCTGCCCCATGCGCCCGTCAAAGTTGTAGCCCTTCCACAAGTTACGTCGGGTCGTCCACTCAATCGGCGTCTTCACAAACGGTGTCAACTGTGTCGTCAACACGCTCAACGCTGCCTCAATCCTTTGCGCAGGAGTATCGCCCGGTTTCGTCAACGGACCCAACATTTCCAACGGCGTCTTGAATGGCAGATCCGGCAACACATGCATGTATTCACCCTCGTATTTGAACGGCAGCCGAATCCCAGCCTGCCGAATCATCCACGGAGGAACAGGAGCGTCCGCTCCGGGCAAACCTTCGCTGCCGCCCTCAATGTTCGCCTTTAGAATGTTGTACTGGTTGAACACCTCGGGGCGCTTACCGAACTGCTCAATCATCAATGGCAGATTCTTTCGCGTCCACGTATAGAACGGCACAACCCGCTTGATGCCCTGCGCTTCGAATCGTGACAGATCGGAGTAATCGAAGTGGAACTTCATTACCCGCTCAAACGCCTCACTAGCCAGATCACCACGCGCCAACGAATCAAACGCCATTACGCCGCGTACATAGGTTTCCGTGCCAATACCGGCACTCCTAGACAGACGCAACGGGGCGTTGCGGCTGCTGACGGGATTGATCGCCTGAAAGGCTTTCGCCAAAGTTCCACCCACGCGCTCTTCACCCATGACCTGCTCTGTGCCGATCTGGCCCTGCGCGCCACCAACCAAACCTTCCGCATCCAACCTGCGAATAATGTCCATGTCCTCAGCGGACGCCGAACGGACACCACGCAACTTCATCGCCTTCTTCATGTTCTCCGCACGTTTAGGCAGTTCCATTGCTACAGCCTTGTCGTACTCGTTGTTCCAATACGCGTTCTGGAACCGGCGGTAACTAGACATCTTCACGCCATCCAGATAGTTCATAAAGACGGCAGAGAAATAGTTCCGCATGTGGAATCCGGGCTTCATAATCATGTAACCCTTGAGCAGATTGTAAACCTTGTCGTAATGCTTCAGGAATGTAGCGAACCCGCCCTGCGCATAGAACTTGTCAACAGCGACCATCGACTCAACTATTTCCGACGGCCCCTGACTCCTCACCCCGAACGCACTGAACCCCTGCTGGAACCCTTCGTCAAGGAGCCTTTCATTCACGTATTCCTTGTTCAAGGGGAAATAGATCGTGTCATCACCGTATTCGCCGACCTCACGCAAATACTTTGCAGCATCAGCGCCCGCCTTCAACTCGCTCGTAGCCTCCCTAAATCCGCGCGCATCCGCATCCTCCAACGCATCCAAAGCAAGCCTGATATTGCGAACCTCATCGGGAAGACTCTCCAACGGGATCCCTTGCCCGTACTGGTCAACAGTCCCCAACCGGGCAATCTTCCCCTCAGCGACATTTATGATATTCATCCGCTTGTCCATAGAGGCAAGCAACGTGTCCATCGCAGAACGCTGCTTGCCAGATATTTTGACATCCTTCAGATGCTTCGCCGCTTCGCCCTTCGCTACCTTCAACCGCGCCACTTCATCCCTCAGTGCTGCCGCCTCCTGCACAAAGATTTTTTCTCCCCGAATAGCCGACTCAATCTTCGCGTCCATAGCGAGCCGCAACGGATCGTCCGCAGCCATTCCCCCTGCACGAACCGCAGGAGAGTTTTCAACAGCCCGTACGTACTCGTTCATGAACTTCTGCGCATTCAAAACGCCGCCCGGAGCCGGGCCTTCACCGGTCCTGATGAAACCGCCAGTATCTGGAGCGATGAACTGCTCGTCCACTTCGACGCCGTGATGGAGTTTACCAACCGCCTTACTACGTGGCATCGCTTTCACCGCATGCGGATTCACCATCATGGCGTTGACGAAACCTCCCCCTGACTCGTCAACACCAGTTATCCAATCCGACTGGTTGTACCACATCGTCATGTTGTACCCGTCGGCTGTAAGCGACCGCCTATAAACGTCGTGCACTTTGCTAATAAGGCGGCGATCCGCAATGTACGCCTCTAGGCTCCTTCTGACCTCCTTCTCATTGAACGGAACGCCCCTAGATCCATCGGCGAAGACGAAGTTTTCGTCACGCCAAACCTTTCGAATCTCGTCAACGAAAAAGTCGAAGTGCCGGGACTGGGGCACCCCGCCCCGCTCAACACTCGAAAGATGATGTTCAGTGCCCGACGACCTCGAACCGGGCAGTCCGGGCTGGTCCGGAGTCCGACTTCGGGGCGTTTCGATCCATACCTTCTCCCTTTCCGCTATCAGTGCGTAGATTCTGTCCTTTTCACGTTCAGGCACCCCAATCAGCCACGGTTGCTTATGCCACTTACGCTGTTCTAGCGCGGTCGTAGCGATATTGTTCCCGAACCTGCCCCCGCCTCCCGGCCCCCTGATAAA
>Ga0208947_1000977_pt1 | contig 13350 bp, 15 predicted proteins | sample AOAMet1_04_M0_20_2_FD_188226 | JGI IMG/M metagenome (GOLD analysis project Ga0208947, IMG submission 188226) | Ammonia-oxidizing marine microbial communities from Monterey Bay, California, USA - CAN11_04_M0_20 (SPAdes) | ecosystem: Environmental > Aquatic > Marine > Intertidal zone | place... | reverse complement strand
CGTGCGATGACTGGAATTAAACCTAATAACTGTGAAGTGATAAAGTTTGACCCACGCTACGATATTCTTGGACAAACTTGACGGTATTTTAGTTCGCACTTAATCTTTCTGAATGACAACAAAAAACCCATTCAAATATTTTAAGCATTTGCTTTAAATCATCCTGTTTGGAAAAATAAATAAAGTCATATTGAGACAATAAAATTTAAGGAGGAAGACATGGCAATAATAATGAAAAGTTCAATTAAAATTACTAAAGGTTTTGATACTTGGCAGGCAATGGTAAAAGCACAAGAAGATAGAATTAATGAAATGGGAATTAAGTTTCTATTTGCTGGCACTGAAAAAGATGATCCCACTCAACTTCATGCAATTATGTTGTTCCCTAGTATGGAAGTACTTCAGGCTTTTGGTGCAAATGAAGAACTGACGGAAATAAGAAGAGAAGCAGGTGCAGTTATTGAAAGTGGTGTGATGACTCCAATATCAGAGGATTATTTTACCAATTATCCAGATGCTTTTATTAAACATTAAACTGCTAATTAGTACTAACCGCGGTTCGTGACGTGTGTAACACGGAAAGAGGTTGAGCAAAGCGAACCCTTAAAAAGGGCTTGACCTCAAGTCCGTGTGGGGGCACCACTTTTAATCAGTTAGGCATATATCTGAACGAGTTAAAAATCGTTTGCCGCGACCATTATCAAGTGAAAACATACCACCGCCACCTTCGATTGCATCAATAATTAATCGGGTGTGTTTCCATGCTTCATATTGAGCTCCACCAATATAAAATGGTGAACCATTTATATCACCCATAAGTACATCATGATCTGCAATTATCAAATCACCTTCTGCGTAACACATCGGTGCAGAACCATCACAACATCCACCTGATTGATGGAATATTACTGGGCCATGTTCTGCAACGATTTCTTTTAAAAGTTGTAGGGCTTCTTCTGTTGCTTCAACTTGATTTTCCATAAATATTAACTCCAGTTAAAAAGGGCGCACTTGCATGCGCCCATCGTGAATCTTAAAAGAAACCTAATTTATTTGGACTGTAGCTCACTAACAGATTTTTTGTTTTCTGATAGTGTCCCAACATCATTAGGTGGTTTTCACGGCCAATACCTGATGCTTTGTAGCCACCAAATGCTGCATGCGCTGGATAAGCGTGATAACAATTTGTCCAAACACGACCAGCTTCAATTGCACGGCCAAAACGGTAACATTTATTAGCATCGCGGCTCCATACACCAGCACCTAGGCCATAAAGTGTATCATTGGCAATTTCCAACGCTTCTTCATCTGTTTTAAAGGTTGTTACTGATAAAACTGGGCCAAAAATTTCTTCTTGGAAAATCCGCATATCATTCGTACCTTTAAATACAGTTGGTTGGATGTAATAACCACCTTCCATATTTCCAGTAGTCTCTGCGGCACCACCACCAATCAACAATTCAGCGCCTTCTTTTTTCCCAATATCCATGTACGATAGAATTTTTTCGAATTGCTCACGCGATGCTTGCGCACCAACCATTGTATTTGAGTCAAGTGGATCACTTTGAACAATTGCTTTAATGCGCTCCAAACATCGAGCCATGAAGTCATCATAAATATCTTCATGGATCAACGCACGGCTTGGGCAAGTACAAACTTCGCCTTGATTAAATGCAAACAATACTAGACCTTCAATAGCTTTATCAAAGAATGCATCATCTTCATCCATGATATCTTTGAAGAAAATATTTGGTGATTTACCACCTAATTCTAATGTGCATGGAATGATATTTGCAGAAGCATATTGCATTATCAAACGACCAGTTGTTGTCTCACCAGTGAAAGCAATCTTCGCAATACGAGTACTTGAAGCAAGTGGCTTACCAGCCTCGAGACCATAGCCGTTGACTACGTTTAAAACGCCTGCAGGCAGTAGATCACTGATAAGTTCAAGTAGAACCAATATGGATGCGGGCGTTTGCTCGGCTGGCTTTAATACAATACAGTTTCCTGCAGCCAAGGCAGGTGCTATTTTCCAAACCGCCATAAGAATTGGAAAATTCCATGGAATAATTTGTCCAACTACCCCAAGTGGTTCTTGGTAGTGGTAAGCGACAGTATCTCCATCAAGTTCACTTAATGACCCTTCTTGGGCGCGAATGACACTTCCAAAATAACGAAAGTGATCTACAGCCAATGGTAGGTCCGCATTTGTAGTTTCACGGATTGGTTTACCATTGTCCCATGTTTCTGCTTCGGCCAATGTGGCCAAGTTATCTTCCATCACCTGCGCGATATTGTGCAAGATTTGGCTGCGTTCAGTAACACTTGTAGCACCCCAGGCATCTTTGGCAGCATGTGCTGCATCCAGCGCCAGATTGATGTCCTTTTCATTAGAACGGGGTATTTGACATAATACTTTTCCGTTTACAGGTGTTATATTATCGAAATATTTGCCATCTACAGGATCGACAAATTTGCCTCCAATATAGTTTCCGTATTTAGCTTTGAATTTAAAAGCCATAGTTTCCTCCCTAGTTTTATTTATAAAATTCGTCCTCTGTAAGAGATTATACACAGGCTTTAGGCAGGTTGTGAGATGTCGCCGAACTCCTGAGTGTAATACAAATGTTTGATTATTTATTTAAACACTTTATCCCTAGTCACTAAAATGTAGTATTAAACTTTATGATGACCAGTAAAATCATCCAGTGATTTACTTTGTATGCACGGCCAATAAATAATAACCGCGGTTCGTGACGTGTGTAACACGGAAAGAGGTTGAGCGAAGCGAACCCTTAAAAAGGGCTTGACCTCAAGTCCGTGTGGGGGCACCTAAAATATGCTGAATTAGTAATTATTTCAGTTAAAAAAGAGTGGTTTTTTAAGACCAATCCAGGGCCACCTGGCCACGATAAGCTGTAATTTTTACCTCTGCCATTATTTCGCCATATTTTTCAAAAAACTCTTCACCATTTTTTTCCCAGATCTTGTTGCAATCTTCATATGCAGCCATATCTTTATATTCAAGCCAGTTACCCATCATTAATTTTCCTTCAGGAAGAAATAGACGGCTAGAATGAAATCTTATCATACCTTGTGGTCTCAGCTTATCAGCAAGTAAAGCCATTTCCTTTTCAAATATTTCATGTGATTTATCCATAATTTCTTGGTTGGGATATTCAATTGTTGTAAAACTAATTATTGTATCGGACAACTTATTCTCTCCTTGTATCAAATATTAACTTATGTGTTAATTTCTACATACTTTGTGAGTGAAGTTAATAATTACGTAAGGTAATAAATTGGTTTAGCTTGAATTGTTATAAACTTTATGTATCGTTACTTCGTGGTCGGTCACTAGCCCACATTAAAAAAAGGCCCTGTCAAAAATTTGATTAGGAGCCTGTATGTATTTCAAAACAAATATTCTATCTGATGATTTAATTTACATTTTTGATAAAAAGACGGGTGAGAAATTTTTCAAAGAATCTTCTACACAGTTTTGCCAGATAGTTCATTATAAAATAAAATCAGAGAAATCTGGTGAAACACTTTTATTATCAGCGGATGGAATAAAACGCCGTTTTACCCAAACTCCTCATACAGAACATAAACAATTAAAAGACATTTTTAGATGGCTGCAAAAAATTAGATGATTAATGTGATTCAGAGCATTTAGTGAAGCGGCTCATCACCAATTTCAGCCATTTTTTTATCTAATAGTGCTCTCATTTTCTTTTTAATATTTGTGTATTTTGGATTATTGATTTCGTTAAAAAGTTCCAAAGGATCTTTTTTACAATCAAATAACTCCCATTCACGATCTTCACCGCCGTGATTTGTTCCAGGTAAGTTAAAGCCCTCGTTGTACCAATAAATCAATTTATAATTTTGATCCCGGATCCCGTAATGAGAGTATGCATTGTGGTCAGGATCTTTATGCATCCAATATCGGTGATATGCCACCTGTGGCCAATTTTCAGGAATAGTATTCCTTAGTAACGGTTTTAAACTTTTACCCTGCATATATGAGGGAGTTTTTAACCCTGCAAAATCTAAGAATGTTGGAGCAAAATCTACGTTGCAGCAAATATCATCAGATATTTGACCAGATTTTATTTCAATTGGATAACGACACAGAAAAGGCATTTGAAATGACTCTTCATAAATAAATCGCTTATCAAACCAGCCGTGTTCACCTAAGAAAAAACCCTGATCTGATGTATAGATTACAATTGTATTTTCCGTTAAATGATTTTCATCAAGATAATCTAAGAGTTGACCAACACTTTCATCTATCGAAGCAATAGTAGCGAGATATCTTTTCATGTATCTTTGATATTTAAATTGGTGAAATTCTTTTTGAGTTTCAAAGCTAAATCGTTCACCGGTGTGTTTATCTATGAGTATTAGATTTTTTACATTGGAGGGGTTTGGAATTTTGCGTTTTGAACTTTTAGGTCTTGTACGTAATCCAATTTCTGATCCACCCTCTGGCTGGACCAAGCCAAGATCGTCATAAGTAACGTCATCTTTTATTCGCATCTTAGCCTCAGCAGCGGCTTTGGCTCGATTTTTATAGTCATCATCAAAGGTACTGGGAACTTTAATATCAGATGTAAAAAGCTCTCGATATTTTGGATGAGGTTCCCATTCTCGGTGTGGAGCTTTATGATGGCACATTAAGAAAAATGGTTTTTTAGAATTTCTTGATTTGAGCCAAGCTAAACTTTTCTCTGTTATAATTTCTGTAGCGTAACCATGTTCTTCAACCTCTTGACCCATTTCAATAAAATGAGGGTCAAAATAATCTCCCTGACCTGGTAAAACAGACCAATAATCAAAACCAGTAGGTTCATGATTTTTGCCTTCTCCAAGGTGCCATTTACCTACGATTGCAGTTTGATAGCCTCCAGTTTGAAGGTGCTTGGCAACGTTAGGCATCTTATTGTTCATAGGGGTATTCAAAGTAGTAACACAATTTACGTGATTGTAAGTTCCCGCAAGGATCGCTGCTCTACTTGGTGTGCAAATTGAATTTGTTACATAACAATGATTAAGTCGAATGCCTTCATTTGCAATACGATCAATATTTGGAGTTTTGTTAATGCCATATTCATATGCGCTTATGGCTTTTGAAGCATGATCATCAGCCATTATAAATAAAATATTTGGTTGTTCAGACAAAGCAAACCTATCAATTGTATTATTTAAATCTAATCAAATAAATTTTGATAAAGCAATTAGTTAATATCAAGAACAGCAGCCAGTTGTACACTTTGGTTTTTTAATTGGCTGGAGATCACTTTCTGATACAGGAAATTCACCTGTCAATGTCATGGTAGATATTTGTAATGCTTCTGATAGACGAGAAACTGTATTACTAGAGAGTTTGGCAGTCTCTGATTTTTCAATTTTAGCTAGTTGTCGTTCTGATATACCAACTTGTTTAGCTAATTTGGGGCGTCCTATTTTGCGTGCAACTCGAATTGATTTTAACTGCCCTGTCTTTATTTGAAGTTCTGCCATCTTTATGCTTTCTAGAGGTATAGTCATTAATCGAGTTTTACATATCACATCCTGAATTGATACTCTACTAATAATAAACCATTTGGGAACTTCGTGCTCTTAATTTTCTTTTATTAAAGTTATCTTTGGATTGATAAATTAATTTTATGAGACTTTTTAGTTGAGGTGTTGAAAGCAACCATTTCACCTGATGCTACATTTTTTTTTGTGATTGCTTGTATATTAACTTGGTGTGTAACAAAAATTACTAGTTTATTTAATGGAATTTCAGATAATTTTTGTTCTAATTTTTGTAGTGTTTCTCTTCTAGATACAAAATTTTGGAAAATAGAATTTAAACCTGCAAATTCATGCACTTTACCCAAATCAAGTAAGGTTGCAGTTTGATAACATCGACACCATTGGCTTGAATATATTTTGTTAAATTGAATAGAATTTTCTTTGAGCTGTTTGCCAATCAAAACTGCTTGAGCGATACCAGTCTCATTTAGATTACGTTGTGTTGAACAATCTCCAATTTTAAAGTTGTTTGGATCACCAATTCCAGGTGCTAAAGCGTGCCTCATAAATATTACATTTGCATCAATACCATTGATGATTTTTTCTATGGTATAATTTTCTGCATGAGCTGTTGTGAGAAAATTTGATAATCCAAACATAAGAATTATAGCTAAATATTTATATATAATTTTGATTTTTGAGTTTATGTCCATACAAAAATTCTTTTAGTTTAATTGCCAATAATAGTAGTTCAAAACACTCGCAAATGAGACCCAAGCCAAGTATGGCATCATCATTAAACTTGCCAATCTATCAATACGCCAGCATACAAAAATATAGGCAATAATAATTACCCACAACATAATAATATAATAAAAGGCTACCTCTAAGTTTTGTGCACCACTAAAAATTGGTGTCCAAATAACATTAAGAGCAAGTTGTAAACTCCATAGAGCTATTGCCAAGGGAAGTAAGTCGTTCATTTTGTAGCTAGATTTAGTCATGATGCGAAATGCACTTGTTGCAATGAGTAGATACAGAGTAGTCCAAACAGGAGCAAATACCCAGCTAGGTGGAGCAAATCTTGGTTCTATTAAGGAAGTATACCAAAGGTTATCATCTCCTAGTGGAAATACAAAACCCGCACTACTTGCTACTGTTACACATAGATAAAAAACAACCCATGTTATAATTTTATTTTGTTTGTTCACAGATGCCTCTATTTGTAACTCAATATTACTGTCTTAATATGAAAACTAGTTCTGCGTATAAGTAAATACTTACCAATTAAGTATAATAGTATAAAGATGTTCTAGCTTAGTCCTGTATGCAAGTATGAATTGTAAGATATTTCATTCAAATTATATATTTGGAGATTAAATGTGAAAATCACAAAGATCAGTTTATTTCAAAAAGTACTCCCTTATTGTAGTGGAAGTCTTGCTATTGGAGATCTCTCTGAGAATAGAACTAAACCTTTTGATACATTTACTTCAAGTGTTGTAGTTATAAATACAGATCAAGGTGTGAGTGGAGTTGGTGAGTCATGCCCATGGGTTTCAGATAATCTTAATGAGAAGGAAGTTTATGATTGTTTAGCATCACGTTTGTTAGGAGAAGATCCGCATAACCTTAAAGGCATTGTGAAAAATATGGATGCGGTAATTCAAGGCCATACTTTTGCTAAAAGTGCTATTGATATGGCATGTTGGGATATCAAGGCTAAAGATAATGGGGTTCCCTTATTTGAATTGCTGGGTGGAATGCTAACTGACGGTGCACCACTTTATCGCTGTGTCATGGAGCAAGAGCATGACAAAATAAAGGCTGAGGTGGAACAATATAGAGCTTCTGGCTATAAATATTTTAAGCTCAGGGTTGGCATCGAACCAGATAAAGATATTGAGCTTATTAAGTTTGCAGCCAATTTGGCAGAGCCTGGAGAAATTGTTTATGCCGATGCAAATTGCCGGTGGACTTTATCGGAAGCACTAGAGGTTGTAAAAGCAATTGAAGGTCTTGATGTCATGATTGAGCAACCATGCCTATCTTATGAAGATTGCATTAAAGTTCGAGAAAATACTGGTCTTCTTATAAAACTAGATGAACTTGTAACTGATTTAACTATGGCCAAGAAAATAGTGCGAGATCATTCTGCTGATGTTGTTTGTATTAAGATGTCACGTGTTGGTGGCTTGTCAAAAGCTTTAGAAATCCGTGATTTTTTTGTCAAAAAGGGAATAAAAGTTGTGACGGAATGTATGATGGGTGGTGAAATTGTATCTGCAGCTGTATCACATTTCTCTGCATCCACCCCGTCAGAATTTTTATTCAACACTGGTGATTTACATGCATATGTTACTGCTTCTACAGGTAATATTAGCCCACCAACTTTAAATGGTAGGATTTATTGCAATGATTCACCAGGGCTTGGTGTAGAGCCAGATTTAACCTCACTTGGAACTCCTATTGCTATTTATCAAAATTAAAATAATTTATTTTATTCAACCTTGGGGTGATTTTTACCCCAAATCACTATCGCATCTTTTGCAACTAAACGATGCTGTATGTTGTTTAGTTCGTTCATTGCTTTATTACGGTCGCCGGTTTTTGAAAATGCACGCTCATAGGCCTTAAGTACAGATCTGGGTCTCCATGGTAACTCAGCATTGGCAATCCATGCGCGTAAATCTCTAGGAAGTCGATCATAATCTAATAAAGGATTTTCATTTCGCCGTTTGCGCTTAAGGCTGGTTTTACCAAGGTTATTATTCATTTTCATGAGTACGCAACATTTCAAGGCTTCTTTGAAGCTCTGGCCTAGTTAAATCACGTGCGATTATAACAATACGTGACCGTTGATCGCCTTTATTCCAGTTTTTTAATTGAACAGGTGGATTAAAGATATGCTGTACACCATGAATAACAAAAGGTGCGTCTATTCCTTCAATAAATAAAATACCTTTTATGCGCAGTATGTCAGAGCCACGAATTGCTATTAAGGTATCAAGCCAAATATCAAAGACAGCTTCAGGAATAGGGTTCTCTAAAATAATAGAAGCAGAGCCAATTCTAAGGTCATGACTTGGTGTTGGTAAAGATAATTTCTTGGCTGGAGAGAATCCAGATAAGTTAGATAATGGTTCAAATTTTGGATGTTTCCCTATTGTCCAATCTAAAGCTTGGTTTTTAGTGGCTTTTTCGTGTAGTGCGCTTAAACCCCAAAGTGTTTCATTCAGGCCTTCACCAAATATAGAGTGAATTATTTCAACATTTGAGTTGAGGTTTTGCAGACGTGTTTCTAATTTTTTTATTTTAGAATGACTAACAAGATCAGTTTTACTAAGAATAATTAGGTCGGCTATTGCAGCTTGAGATACTGCTTCAAATTGTGAATCAAGTGTAGAAAAGCCATTAGCAGCATCTACAACAGTCACAATCCCATCCATTCGCGTATTATTCGCAAGAAAAAGGTCAACAAACAATGTTTGAATAATTGGTCCAGGGTCTGCCAATCCGGTAGTTTCAATGACCATTCGTTCAAAAGAAATTTCACCTAAACTTTTTCGTCTAAAAAGATTTGAGATGGTTTCTGACAAATCGCCTCGAACGGAACAACAAAGGCAGCCTGACCGCATCAAAACAATTTCTTCACTACTTTTTTCTATCAAATCATGATCAAGGCCAGCTTCACCAAACTCATTAACAATGACTGCAACACGCCCAGTAGAATTATTAGCAAGAACAGAATTTAATAAAGTTGTTTTTCCAGCACCAAGAAATCCTGTCAATAAAGTGATTGGAACGCGTGTATCTATCATTTTTTATGAACCTATGAGCTTCCAAATTTATGAATAGTTTATTTATGTTATGATATAACATAATGCAATGCAGAAAATATTTTAAATAAGATTTATGTCTAAATTTAGTTTCGATTACTAAGATTTCTAAATCTTAAAAACATTAATTTGCAGAGATTAGATTGCTTACTATTTGAGCTGTTGTGGGCGCAAGCGTAACGCCAATATGGCCATGGCCAAAGGCCATTATAATATTCTTATTCTGTTTTGAAGGGCGTATCACAGGAACCGAATTAGGCATTGATGGACGAAATCCGTACCATGAACGGCTGGGTTGCCCAAGATTTGGAAACATTGTTTTTGCACCACGTTCAAGGACCTTTAAACGGTGTTCAACATGGGGAAGTGATAAACCACCTAACTCAACCATACCAGCAATTCTCAAGCGACCAACCATTGGAGAGGCATAGAAGCCTCGTTTTGCTGAGCAAACAGGTCTGGTAACAGGTGGGGTCTTCATATCAAATTCAAGATGATAACCTCTTTCCGTATCTAAGCGTATATTTTCACCAAAGGACTTTGCAAGTGTCTTTGAAAATGCACCGGCTGAGACAATTACTTTAGATGCTTCTAAGACTTCATCTTTGCACATTACTTTAATGTAATTCTGATTATTTGTGTCAATCGAAACTGCAGAAGTTGGATAAATTGTTACCCCCAATTCAGTCAATTTTTGTGAAAATATTTTCATGACTTTTCCTGGATCGTCGATACTGGTTGCATTAGGAAAAAAATGTGCACCACCTTCAAATGGTTGGAGATTTGGTTCATGTTTAAGTACTTCTTTTGCGGTTATGACTTCCACCTCAACACCATTTTCACGTCTTAGCTTTTCGTCATATTTGGCATTAAAAAATGATTTATTAGATTCATATAAATACAAACATCCACGCCTATGAAGATGGTGTGATGCGCCCAATTCAACTCCCATTTCATGCCACAAGTCGCTAGCATTTTTCAATAATACGCCAATTTTTCCAGCATTAGTTTCTGCTTTAGATGGTAGGCTTTGATAAGCAAATTCTATCAACCAAGGCATTAAGCTTGGAAGGGTACGATAGCGAACAGAAAGTGGGCTATCGCGATTAAAGAAAAGTCCCGGTAGGTTTTTTAAAACGCTTGGTGTTCCCACTGGAATTGTTGCATAATCCGCAATTGTTCCAGCGTTTCCATAAGATGCGCCCATGCCAAGTTCATTGGGTTCGATTAATGCGACTTCACGCCCTTCTTTAGCCAGTCTAAATGCAATACTCATGCCAATCACACCACCTCCAATAACTATTACTTCATGGTGGGATCTTTTTTGATTGGCTTCAGGCATCAATCATTTCTTTCAGTTCATTTAAACATTCTTCAAGATTAATACATAGATTTCAAATTCAATGCATTGAGAATACATAATACTTTTTAAGATATTTCAATAATAAGTTTCCGAGTATTTTCTTCAGTCATCTTAATTGGATTCCCTCCGGTACTTGGATCAATTAAAGCACCTGAAACGATGCGATCTATATCAGGGTTTTCAATACCTAAATCTGCTAAGGATTTTGGTATAGCTAAGCTATCATTTAATTCATCAACAAATTTACAAAATCCGACAAATCCACCTGATATGCCAAGATAATTTGCAGCTTCTGCTAAGGTATCTTTGATTGCAGGTTTATTAAATTGAAGTACAGCAGGCATACAAACTGCATTCGTTGTGCCGTGATGAGTATGGTAAATTGCACCAATGGGGTGAGACAGGGCATGTATTGCACCTAACCCTTTTTGGAACGCAGTTGCACCCATAGCTGCTGCACTCATCATATGAGAGCGAGCTTCAAGGTCCGTACCGTCTGAATATGCGCGGGGTAGGTATTCTTTGACCAGTCGCATACCCTCAAGCGCCATGCCCTGCGACATTGGATGATAATGTGGTGAACAATATGCTTCAACACAGTGCGCAAAAGCATCAAGGCCTGTACCTGCTGTAATAAACTTGGGCATTCCTACTGTTAATTCAGGGTCACAAATTACGACTGTTGGTAAAAATTTTGGATGGAAAATAATTTTTTTCTGTTGAGTAATAGAATTAGTAATGACGGATGCTCTGCCTACTTCAGATCCTGTCCCTGCTGTTGTTGGGATAGCTACTATTGGCGCAATTACATCTGAATTTGCTCGTGTCCACCAATCATCTATATCTTCAAAATCCCAGATTGGACGTGATTGGCCAGCTAAAAAAGCAACAACTTTTCCAAGATCCAAACCAGATCCACCACCAAAGGCAATAACGCCATCATGATTGCCAGCTTTATAAGCGGCAACACCTGCTGCAGCATTTTTTTCATTAGGATTTGGGTCAACATCTGCAAAAATTGCACGCCCTAAGCCAGCATCATCTAGTAAATTAAGTGTCTTTTGAGTGATTTCCATTCCTGCTAATCCACGATCTGTTACCAATAGTGGTTTCTTGATACCCGCGACAAAACAAGCATCAGCTATTTCAGAAATTCGTCCAGCTCCAAATCGAATAGCTGTTGGATAGGACCAGTTTGCATTTAAAGTCATGCGGTTAACCTTTCTTGAGGTGATATGATTTTGGGCGGGTTAGGTTGTGGTATCCAATAATTGATAGACCTCCACCTCGACCAGTGTCTTTACATCCAGTCCAGCATAAAGCGGGGTCTAAGTAATCAGCACGATTCATGAAAACTGTGCCTGTTTCAATTTTATCTGCAATGGCTTCAGCGCGTTGAGTGTCTTCTGTCCACAATGAGGCAGTTAATCCAAAATTACTGTCATTCATGAGTTTAATTGCTTCTTCATCATCTTTTACAGACATTATTCCAACGACTGGTCCAAAACTCTCTTCACGCATAACCCGCATATTATGACTTACATTAGTTAGGATCTGTGGCATTAGATACGCACCACCATCCATTGGAAAGAGGCTAGGGTCTATATGTGCTTTTGCACCATCCTTAATAGCCTCTTGAGTTTGCGCACGCACTTCGTCTGCAAAACGAATATTAGCCATTGGACCAATTGTTGTTTCTGGGTCTAATGGGTTTCCTAACTTGTATTGACTTACAATAGCCACTGCCTTTTCTATGAAACTTTCAAACAAGCTTTCAATTACATAAATGCGTTCAATTCCACAACAACATTGCCCCGAATTGAACATCGCCCCATCGATTAAAGTGTCGACAGCAGCATCTAAATTTGCATCTTCCATAACATAACCTGGATCCTTACCGCCAAGCTCTAATCCTAGGCCAGTAAATGTTCCAGCTGCGGCTTTTTCCATTGCTATTCCACCACCAACTGAACCTGTAAAGTTTATAAAGTTAAAGGCTCGATCAGATATTAAGCCTGATGTAGTAGCATGATCTAAGAACACATTTTGAAATACATCTCTGGGAATTCCAACAGAGTGAAATGCTTTAGCCATGCGCTCCCCAACAAGAGGTGTTTGAGAGGCATGTTTTAACATAACTGCGTTCCCTGCAATCAGTGCAGGAGCAACTGTATTAATAGCAGTCATATAAGGATAATTCCAAGGTGCTACAACAAGGACAAGTCCATGTGGAATGCGTTTAATCATCCGATTGAACTCATTGCTGTTTTCGATTTCAATAGGAGCCAAAGCATCTATTGCTATGTCAGCCATATAACTAGCACGTTCGTTAAACCCACCAAACTCGCCGCCATAGCGAACGGGTCTCCCCATTTGCCATGCTATTTCTGGAACAATTTCCTCGTTCATTGCTCCAATAGCCGCTACGCCTAACCTTACCAATTCAATGCGCTCTTCGATTGGGCGCATATTCCATTCCTTTTGTGCAGTATTTGCACGTATCACAGCAGCATCAGCATCACGTCGTGACAATGTTTGACGCTCTGCATAAACAGATCCATCTATGGGGGATATACATTTAATAGTCATGTTTTAAGCTCTTTCAAATCCGCGTGC
>Ga0208947_1000968_pt1 | contig 13414 bp, 8 predicted proteins | sample AOAMet1_04_M0_20_2_FD_188226 | JGI IMG/M metagenome (GOLD analysis project Ga0208947, IMG submission 188226) | Ammonia-oxidizing marine microbial communities from Monterey Bay, California, USA - CAN11_04_M0_20 (SPAdes) | ecosystem: Environmental > Aquatic > Marine > Intertidal zone | place... | reverse complement strand
TCTCCAATAGCATCTGCAATCTTCATACGCTTTCCTAAAATATCTATTAACTGATGGTCTATCACATCTATTTGAGTTCGTAACGTATTTAATGCATTTCTATAATCTGCTTCTGTATCAGTTGCTTTTCTAATTTTTAAATCTTCCATCAATTTAATTAGAGAATCTGGCGTTACTTGTTGAGCAGCATCACTCCAAGCTTTGTCTGGATCTGTATGAGTCTCAATCATTAATCCATTAAAATTTAAATCTAAAGCTGTTTGAGATACTTCAAAAATCATATCTCTTTTACCTGTAATATGAGAAGGATCACATATTAATGGCAAATCTGGGAAACGATTTTGTAATTCTATGGCAATTTGCCACTCTGGATTATTTCGGTATCTTGTTTTTTCATACGTAGAAAATCCTCTATGGATTACTCCTAAATTTTTAATATTAGCAGAGTACAATCTTTCAATTCCACCTAGCCAAAGAGCTAAATCTGGATTTACTGGATTTTTTACTAATACTATCTTATCTGTACCCTCTAAAGCATCTGCAATTTCTTGAACAATAAAAGGACTTACTGTAGATCTTGCACCAATCCATAATAAATCAATATCGTGTTCTAGAGCTAACTTCACATGAGCAGCATTAGCTACTTCTGTAGCTGTTTTCATTCCTGTCTCTGCTTTTACTTTTTGAAGCCATTTTAATCCTAGTGCTCCAACTCCTTCAAAATTTCCAGGGCGTGTTCTTGGTTTCCATATTCCAGCCCTAAAATAGTTTACATCAGAATCTTTTAGTTTGTGCGCGATCTTTAATACTTGATCTTCTGTTTCTGCACTACAAGGCCCTGCTACTACGAGTGGGTGATTTAAACTTAAATCATCCAACCATGTTCTTAATTCTTTTGTATTCTTCATCTTTACTTATTAAATTATGCTACTTCTTTTTTTAATTAATTATTTATTATTTACAATGAATATCGTTTTATTTGATCCCTTTTAGAATTGTTGCTATGTGGTTTGTTTTTTGCATCTCTTCAAAAACCTGATCAAACTTATGTGTCTCCATTAATTTTTTAAATTGTTTTAAATTTCCAATATATTCATCTAGAGTTTCTACTATGTTCTCTTTATTTTGTTCAAAAATGGGAGTCCACATTGCTGGAGAACTCTTAGCCAGTCTAACAGTAGATTCAAACCCACTACCTGCCATATCAAAAATATCACGTTCGTTTTTTTCTTTATCTATAACTGTTTTACCTAACATAAAAGAACTAATATGAGATAAGTGAGACACATAAGCTATATGTTTATCATGTGAAACAGCATCCATATATCGAATTCTCATTCCTATTTTAGAGAAAATATCTAAGGCCTTTTCTTGTAATTTAAATGCTGTTTTTTCTACCTCACAAATAATATTGGTTTTTTGTTTGTATAGACCTCTTAAAGCTGCTTTTGGTCCTGAAAACTCTGTTCCAGCAATTGGGTGAGCTGCTAAAAAATTTCTTCTTTTTGGGTGTTCTTTTACGACCTCACAAATACGTTTCTTGGTAGATCCAACGTCTATAACCAACGCATTGTCTTGAATGATATCTAAAACTTTTGGCAACACACTTAAAGCAACATCTACAGGTATTGTTAAGAATACTACATCTGCATTTTGTAGATCTTCAAAACTAGCTTCTTCATGAATAACTCCACATTCGAGAGCTTCTTTAATGTGTTGAGTGTTTAGATCTACACCATAAATTACAGCCTCAGGATATTCTTGTTGAATATCTAATGCAAAACTCCCACCTATTAATCCTGTTCCTATGATATAAACCTTCATGTTATAATCTTTCTAATGCTTCCATCATTTTTTCTTCTGGCACACACAATGAAAATCGGATATATCCCTCTCCACTACTCCCAAATATAGAGCCAGGTGCAATAAAAATATCTTTGTTATACAATAAATCATCTACCATGTTTTCTGCTTTTACTCCTTCAGGAGTTTTTGCCCAAACAAACATGCCCGTAGTATTTTTATCGTAACTGCATTCTAAAGCATCAGCTATTTTCCAAACAAGTTTTCTCCTTTTTTCGTACACATCATTCATTTCAGAAAACCAAGATGAACTAACTTTTAATGCAGAAATAGCTCCTTGTTGAATTCCATAAAACATTCCAGAATCCATTTGTGTCTTCACCTTTAAAACCTCTTTTAAAACAGAATTTGCTCCCAACAACATACCTACTCTCCATCCTGCCATATTAAAAGACTTGCTCAAAGAATTTAACTCTAAAGCGGTTTCTTTTGATCCGTTTACACCTAAAATACTGAGTGGATTGTTGTTTAATACAAAACTATATGGATTGTCATTAATAATTAAAATCTGATGTTTTTTACCAAAAGCTATCAGTTTTTCAAATAGTTTTTGGGTTGCTTTTGCTCCAGTTGGCATATGTGGGTAATTTACCCACATCATTTTTATATTGGATACATCTTCTTGTGCTAGTTGCTCAAAATCTGGCTCCCAATTGTTTTCTGAAGTTAACTCATAAAAGATAGGAGTAGCCTCAACTAAATTAGTAACAGACGTATAAGTTGGGTACCCAGGATTTGGTATTAACACCTTATCTCCTTTGTTTAAAAAAGCCATTGAAATATGTAGAATTCCTTCCTTACTCCCCATCAATGGAAGTATTTCATTTTCTGGGCTTACGTCAACATTATACTTATTTTTATAAAAATCTGCCACTGCTTTTCTAAACTCAGGCAATCCCTGATAACTTTGATATTTGTGAGCTCCTTGAGTAACCACCGCCTGTTGAATCGCTTCAATTACTTCTGATGGGGGCTGTAGATCTGGACTTCCAATTCCCATATTTATAATGGGTTTTCCTTGAGCTGAAAGTGCTCTAACCTCTCGAAGTTTCTTAGAGAAATAGTATTCTTGAACGGTGTCTAATCTACTAGCTGTTTTCATCATTTTCTACCGTTTTTATAGGTTCCTAAAATTTTGAATTCTTCGGCCATAATTTCAATGATTTTCACCAGTTTTTGGTAATCTGTAATCTGATCAAAAGTTACATCTACAAAAAAGGAATATTTCCATGGTGTTTCTATGACAGGTAATGATTGTATTTTGGTTAAATTCATTTTACAATCACTCAATACATTTAATAAGGCTGCTAAACTTCCTCTTTTGTGATTCAATTGAAATTTTAAAGAGGCTTTGTTTATTAAGTCAGAGGAAATAGTTGGTTTTTGTGTTTGAACAATTACAAACCTTGTAGAGTTATCTTTGATGGTTTGTATATCATCTTCTAACACCTCCAACTCAAAAATTTCTGCAGCTATTATTGGAGCAATTGCAGCAACTCCTTTTATATTTTCTTTCGAAATTCTTTTGGCGACTTCTGCCGTATCTACATCTTCAACTAGTTTTATGTGTGGATGCTTTTTAAAAAACTCTTTACATTGCAATAGTGCCATGGGGTGAGACCAAACCTCTTTAATGCTTTTAATTGTTTGACCAGGTAATGCCATCAAATGATGATGAATATTTAAATATTCTTCCCCCACAATATGTAAATTATTAGAATCTATAAGAGCATAATTTGGAATAATAGAACCAGCAATTGTGTTTTCAATAGCCATCACTCCATCAGTAGCAGAGCCATCTAATAAATGTGCCACCAAGGCATCAAAAGACATGCATTCTTTTAGTTGAATGTTGTCTCCATAAAAGTCTCTTGCTACTTTATGATGATTAGAGCCTTCTGCTCCTTGTATGGCAATAATTTTATTCATTTATATCAAAAAAAAATCTCGAATTAAATTCGAGACTTTCTGTTTTATAGTTTTTATACAATATACATGGAGTCTCAACTTTTACTAAAAAAGTAGAAGTAGAAAAAGAAACTATTCCAAACGTATTGCATAATATTATTTATTTATAGTGTAAACAAATCTAAGTATTAAATTTACATAAACAAATAATAGTGTCTTGATTTTTAAATTAATATGATATTAATAAATTAAAGCATCTTTTTTTATGATTTCAACAACTAAAGCAAAAAGAATCACTTTAATTAAAGAGCATTATTATGAATTTGTTGGGTATATATGTGATGATTTTTTTCTTAATTTGTTGTAATGAAAAATTTCTGCCTCATATTTTTATTATTTATAAGCTGGAGCTTGATTTCACAAGATCTAGAAAAATACAAAAAACAATATCCAAATGATGATATTGTTAGGCTTCAACAAGAAACTATTATCAATATAAAACTTAATAATGGAGAATTTACCATTCATAAAGAAGTATTTGAGGAAGATTTGTATTTAAATAATTCTGCCAATTACAATTCTAAACGATCGATTAGTTATTCTACCTTTTTTAACCTAGACAAAATTGAAGCCTCTTCTTTTAGTAAGCAAGATGGAAAATATGTAGAAAATAAAGTGGTTGACTTTAACGAAAAAAATAATTTGAATGATTCTTTTTATGATGATTCTAAGGAAGTAGGTTTTATTTACCCAAAACTAGCTAAAGGCAGTAAAACCAATATAAAGTTAACATATAATATAAAAAATCCTAGATTTCTCAGTGCTTTTTACTTCGGTGATTTTTATCCTATTATTAACAACAAAGTAACCATTATTGCAGACAAAAATATTGAGTTTACTTTTAAGCCTTTTCAATTAAATAATGGGGCTAAAATTACCTTTAAAAAAAAGAAAAGAGGAGAGAATTATGTATACACATGGTCTGCTAAAAAAACTGAGAAATTTGAGATTGAATCTAATGCACCCAATTACAAAACAATTTTACCTCATATTATTCCAATAATAACTTCATACCAACAAGACGGTAAAACCAAGAAATTATTGGATGGTGTTGAGGGGCTTTATTCATGGTATTATTCTTTGGTAGAGAACATAAACAAAGAAGAAACAGATCCTGCACTTACAACTCTGGTTGAAGAACTTACTAGGGAAAAAGAATCTGATATAGAAAAAGTAAAAGCCATCTATTATTGGACACAACAAAATATTAAATACATCGCTTTTGAATATGCTTTAGGTGGTTTTATACCCAGAGAAGCTAATGAGGTCTTTCAAAAAAAATATGGAGATTGTAAAGACAACTCCAGTATTTTATTTAAAATGTTAGAAATTGCAGGTTTACAAGGTAATCTTACCTGGATTGGCACAAGAAAAATACCCTACACCTATGAAGAAGTTCCAACGCCCGCAGTAGATAATCACATGATTTTATCTTATGAAAATAAGAACAATACCTATTATCTAGATGCTACGGGAAGATACATTCAAATAGAATATCCGTCGTCTTTTATTCAGGGTAAAGAAGCCTTAATTGCTAACGGAAATAATTTTAAAGTTAAAAAAATTCCTGTAGTACCCGCTCATTTAAATAAAGTTGTAGACACTACCTATATTCAAATATCTAACAGAGATATTATTGGCACCTCTAACTCAACATTCTCTGGTTATATCAAAAACAATTTGTTTTATAATTTAGAAAATACCCGAAAAGAAGCTGATGTAAAAGAGTTATACAACAAACGTTTTTTAAAGGGTAGTAATAAGTTTTTAATTAAATCTTACAAAGAAGAAAATAAATTTAGTTACGATAAAGACTTCTCGGTATCTTATAATTTTAGCATTCAAGATTATGTACAAAATATTGGATCTGAAATTTTTATTAACCCACATTTTAATAAAATTGTTTCATCAGTAAAAACAAAAGAAGACAGAAAGTACGATATTGAGTTTGAATATAAGAGGCAGTTCTCCCATACTAATATTATTGAGATTCCAGATGGTTATGAAGTTTCCTACATACCAACATCCGTTTCATTTACAAATGATTTAATTAGTGTTAATTTTTCATATTCAACAGATAAAAATAAAATTGTATGTAAACAAAATGTTGTTTTTAATTTTATCAAACTAAACAAAGAACAACAACAAAAAGTAAATACATTTGTTGAAAAAACTGAAAAAGCGTCAAAAGAAATTATCATCTTAAAGAAAAAATAAACACCTACATGACACCTGTAAAAAACTTCATTTTAATTCTATTCATTTCTTGCAATAGCATAGCCCAAACAGCACCATTCTATGAAAGTTATAACTGGGAAACAACTCCTAGTTACCAAATTGAAGGATTAGACAACGATATGGTTGCCATCAAAGACAAAGTAGTCACAGAATTTTACTTTGAAGATCAAAACCTTACTGAGTATTATTTAGAACACAAAATTTTATGGTTAAATTCTGATGATAGAATTGAAGAATACAATAAAATCTATTTACCTTTTTCTAACAATGCCACGCTTCAAGTAAGTAAAGCTAGAGTAATTAAAAAAACAGGAGAAGTTATTGAACTGGATGAATCTAAAATTCTTTCAGCAGAAAATGAAGAATCAGGAAGAAAATATAAATATTTTGCTTTAGAGGGCATAGAAAAAGAGAGTATTATAGAGTATTATTATGTAGTAAAAAGACGTCCAAAATACCAAGGTGCACGTGTAGATATTCAAAATAATTACAACAAACAATCCGTAGAATTTGATTTATATGCACCCGCAAATTTACTCTTTACATTTAAAAGTTTTAATTTAGATAGTACGGTTACAAAAGATGAGGCCTCTTCAGAAAAAATGCATTGGCAATTGGCAGTTAAAGATTTAGTTGGCGTAGATAAAGAAGAGCAATCTCCTTACAGAGCAGCCTTAGGCTTTGTGATGTACAAACTTCATCAAAACACCTATAATAATTCAATTATTACATCTTACAATGAGGTAGCTCAAAATTTATTTGGATTCTATTATCCAGTGTATAATGAAGAGGAAACAAAACTCATTCATAAGTTTGCTAAAAATATTAAAATAGAGGAAGGTGAAAGTGAAGAAAATAAAGCAAGAATAGTAGATTTATACATTAAAGAAAATATTTATATCTCAGAAAATGATTCTGAAAACTTAAAGAAACTTACCAACGTCTTAGATACTAAAACTGCCAATGAAACAGGTATTGTAAAATTATATGTTGCTTTATTTAAAAAGTTTAATATTACTCATGAAATGGTATTAACCTCCAACAGGTTAAAATTAAAATTTGATAAAGAATTTGAGGCTACTAATTTCTTACAAGAATTTTTATTTTATTTCCCAGCATCAAAAAAATACCTTTCACCTAGTAAGTTCGGAACTAGATTTGGCTTTCCACCACCCTACTTTATGGATAATTACGGGCTTTTTGTAACTGGCTATGATATAGACGGCAAAAGAAAGGCTTTTTCAGAAGTTAAATATATAGAAGGTATTCCTGCAAGCTCCTCTAAAGACGAAATGTTGATAGAGGTGAATTTTAATAAGGAAGATTTTACTAAAAATACAATTTCATTGGAGAGAAAATTAAATGGATATTATGCTATGAACATACAACCATTTATGAATTTAATTCAACCAAATCGTAAAAATGAAGTCATAGACGAGTCTTTTGCACAAAATACAGACAAAGATGCCAAAGTATTAAAAAGAGAGCTTATAAATGAAGATCCAAGTCTTTTTGGAGTGAAGCCGTTTGTGGTGAAATTTGATATTAGCTCAGAATATTTTGTAGAAAAAGCAGGAAATAAATACCTATTTAAACTAGGAGATTTGATTGGTCCACAAATGGAAATGTATCAAGAGAAAAAAAGAATTTTACCCCTAGAAGCAGAGTTTAATAGAAGTTATTATAGAACTATAAAAATAAACATTCCTGAAGGCTATCAAATTTCTAACTTAGAGGATATTAAAATAAAAAATAGCTACGCCACAAAAAACGAAGAACTCTTTATTTTTGACTCTTATTATACTTTAGAAGGAAATGTATTAACTGTTACTGCAGATGAGCATTACAGAGAAAGTATTGTAGCTCCAGAAATATTTGAAGCCTATAGAACTGTTATTAATAGTGCGGCAGATTTTAATAAAGTAACCCTTGTTTTAGAACCTAAATAAATTTATACTATTTTTAGCTCTGGGTCTCTATTTGAAGAGACCTAATTAATTATAGTAACATGAATGTACTGTTTATCATCTTAGTGGCATTGATTTTTATTGTGGTAGCCATTGCTAAGTTTAAAATACATCCATTCATTATTCTGCTACTAGCTGCTGTAATGGTTGGGTTTTTAATTGGTTTAGAACCCCAAGAAATTCTTGGCACCATAAGTCAAGGATTTGGCAATACATTGTCTAGTATTGGAATTATTATTGCCTTTGGGTCCATAATAGGGACCTTCCTAGAAAAATCTGGAGGTACAAAAAAGATTGCTAATACCTTACTTCGTATTATTGGAACAAAAAAATCTCCATTAGCTATGAATATAACCGGTATGATTGTATCTATACCTGTTTTTTGTGACTCTGCTTTCATTATTTTATCTTCATTAAACAAAGCTTTAAGTAAAAAAACAGGCATCTCGTTAGTGGTATTTGCTGTAGCCTTATCTTCAGGGCTTTATGTATCTCATGTATTTATACCTCCAACACCAGGGCCCCTTGCCGCAGCAGCAGCCTTAGAGGCAAATATAGGCCTAGTCATACTTTTAGGAATTGTGGTTGCTATTCCTACGGCATTGGTAGGATATCTGTGGGCTCTTAAATGCAATACCCCTTTAAATACAACTGAAGATATTACACCAGACAACACTGCAGAACCCACAAAAAAACTACCATCTTTACTAGCGGTTGTGGCTCCAATTCTTATTCCTATTTTACTCATTGCTTTACATTCTATTGCTAGTTATCCAACCGCTCCTTTTGGCACTGGAACAATTGTAGATGTATTGGCGTTTATAGGCAATCCATTAACTGCGCTTTTTATAGGAATTCTATTTGCAGTTACATTGGTGTATAAAACTACAAATGGTCAAGAGCGTTTGGGATGGATAAGTACTTCGTTACAAGATGCAGGCGTTATTATTTTAATAACAGGAGCAGGTGGTGCCTTAGGAAATATCTTAAGAGCTGCAGAATTAGGAAATCTTATAGAAACTCATTTTTCAGAAATACAACTAGGTCTTTTTTTACCGTTTATTTTGGCAGCCATTTTAAAAACAGCCCAAGGATCTTCTACCGTAGCCATTATTACCACGGCTACCATTATTGCACCATTAACCCCTTCATTAGGCTTAGATACTGAAATAGCCAAAGCACTAGCTGTGCTTGCCATTGGAGCTGGCTCTATGACCGTATCTCACATAAACGATAGCTATTTCTGGGTGGTCTCTCAGTTCTCTGGGATGACAACCAAAACCACCTTAAATAGCCATACGCTAGCCACTTTTTTTCAAGGAATTGTAGCCATTACACTTTTATATATCTTACAACTAGCTTTCAAATAATTACCATATGAATATTTTAGTAGCTCCAGATTCATTTAAAGATAGCCTTAGCGCAAGTGAGGCATCACGTATTATATCTGAAGCTATCTCTGCCTTAATTCCTAGTGCGTCTATACGTCAAATTCCTATTTCTGATGGTGGAGAAGGCTTATTGGAAGCCCTGATAACACCATTGCAAGGAAACCTAGTTTCAGTATCAGTTAAAGACCCATTGCATAGAACTATAGAAGCTAGTTACGGCCTTGTAGACCAAGGTAAAACAGCCATTATAGAAATGGCTACTGCATCTGGTCTAGAACTTTTATCAATTGAAGAAAGAAACCCACTTATTACCTCTACCTACGGTACGGGAGAACTCATAAAAGATGCGCTAGACAAAGGATGTACAAAAATTATTATTGGGCTTGGTGGGAGTGCTACCAATGATGGTGGAATGGGAATGATAAAAGCTCTAGGTGGCTTGTTTTTAGACCAGAACCAGCAAGAAATTGAAGAAGGCGGAGGAGCCTTAAATACCCTTTACAGCATAGATCTTAGCGGTTTAGATAAAAGATTACAGCACGTAGAGATTATTTGTGCTTGCGATGTATCTAACCCACTTACTGGACCCTCTGGTGCTTCCTATGTATATGCCAAACAAAAAGGGGCTTCTGAAGATATGTTAACGATCTTAGACAGTAATCTTAACAAGTATGCAACTGTTGTAAAAAAAACACTAAAAAAAGACCTGAAATATATTCCTGGTACTGGTGCAGCTGGAGGAACCGCCATGGGCTTACTTGCTTTTTTAGACGCTACCCTAACCCCAGGTATTACCCTCATTACAGAGCTTTTACAATTAGAAAAACACATGAAAGAGGCGCAACTGGTAGTAACAGGAGAAGGAAGAATAGATGCACAAACGCTTCATGGTAAAACCATTATGGGCATAGCTTCCCTTGCAAAAAAACATAGCGTACCCGTTCTTGTTTTTACAGGAAGTATTGGGCCAGGCATCTCTGAGATTTATGACCAAGGTGTAACGGCCATTTTTTCTATTGTTAATAAACCTATGAGTTTAGAAACAGCCATTAAAAACGCAACTCAATTACTTCACACTTCCGTAACTAATGTTTTTACTAGCTTAAACACCCAAGTATAAGATCTTTTCTTGTCCCTAGAAATAGGGATCTATACGTTTCACTACTTATAGGGATTGTATGGGTCGTATATTTTTTACATTTTTATTAAAAAATTACAACTCTTAGAAAAAGAAACTATTTTATCATTTTTTTTAAAGATAAAAAAATTAAAAAGTTGTGTTATCCCGAAATATATAGCTGTTAACACAAATTTTTTTTTGGATATAACGAGTTGTATGTAATGCGAAAAAACAAATTAACATCCGTAAAATATTGAATTTAATTGTAACATAACTTAAAGACAACAGACAAATCAGTAACTAAAACTTAAACTGTGAATACAAAAATATTAATGATAGCAAGTTCAATATTCCTAATGATTTCTGGACTTGCATTGACCTTTATTCCGGAAGAAATAACTGAATATCTGAATGCAGGTACAAACCAAACTTCAGTTCTATTATTACAAATTTTGGGTTCTTTATACTTGGGATTTGGAATGCTCAATTGGATGACAAAAAATAACTTAATTGGCGGAATTTATAGCCGACCTTTAGTTATAGGTAATTTGGCCCATTTTTTAGTATCATCTTTTGCATTAATGAAAATAGTCGGAAAATACTCTGAAAGCGAATTTCCAATTATTCTTACTATAACTATAATATATGCTGTTTTTACTTTGTGTTTTGGTTATGTATTTATGAAAAATCCGAATAAAGTAGCGGGTACGAATTAAAAAGTATGAATAGAAAGAAAACGGAATAAAAATAGAACGAAAAACAAAGATAGTGGAAAGCACTACACACAACACCGTATATAATTTATTGCTGGCTTCTTGCCTACTTACGAAAGTCCTCGCGGACTTTCTTGGTCGGTAATTATTTACTAAATTAGGTGCTTAAAACACGCAACAAACCATATACCACAACGTTAAGCCGAATTCCTACTCGCATTAATATTACCAAACAACGAGCGTGTGACCATTTTTTGGTATACTTCTAGTTCTTTGTTTGAAGCTTTTTTACTGGCTAAAATTTCTTGTATCTTTTTTAAAGCATACTGTTGTATGGTAAGCAAAGGCAATACAATATCTTCTCGTATTTCTATAGAAGCTTTCCCGTCTGGGTAGTTTTCCATGAGTTCTGTATGGTCTGCTATTTTTAGCAACAAGCGTTTGGTAGTCTTGTATTCTTCGTAAATAAGTTTCCAAAATTCACCAAATTCTTCGTCGTCTGCCATATAAGCGGTGAGTTCAAAAAACGATTTTGTTAAACTCATCACACTATTTTCTAAAAGTGTTTTTAGAAAGTCTGAGTTGTTGTAAAAATCGATAAGTTTATCAAACTCTCCGTTGTCTTCATACTTTTTTAAGGCAGTTCCTACCCCATAAAATCCTGGAACATTTTGTTTTAGTTGGCTCCAACTACCCACAAATGGAATGGCTCTTAAATCTGAAAAATCTAGGGTGTCAGATTGCGAACGCTTGCTTGGTCTACTTCCAATATTAGTTTTTGCATAGTATTGAAGCGTACTCATTTTTTCTAAATACGGTAAAAACTTCTCATGGTTTTTAAAGGCCACATAGGTTTCATAACTGGTGTTTGCGATGTCATTCATAATTACACGATGCGCATCACTTAGTTGATCTTTTTGAAATACTTCATTTTTAATTCCAGAACTCAATAACTGTTCTAGATTAAATTGAGAAGAACTTAAGGTTCCAAAATTAGAACTAATGGTTTGCCCTTGAATGGTAAGCTGTATCTCTTTGTCTTCTATGGTAGGGCCTAAAGAGGCATAAAACTGATGTGTTTTTCCTCCTCCACGAGCTGGTGGTCCGCCACGTCCGTCAAAGAAAATAACTTCAATACCAAATTCTCTAGAAATTGCAGTGAGTGCTTCTTTGGCTTTAAAAATAGACCAATTGGCCATTAAATACCCACCATCTTTAGTACCATCAGAAAAACCAAGCATAATAGTTTGCTTGTCTTTACGTTGGCTTACATGTTTCCTATAGGCTGTATTTGTATATAATGTTCTCATTACCGAGGCCGCATTTTGCAAATCATCTACGGTTTCAAAAAGAGGAATTACATCTACAGGTAATACATCGCCAAAGCCAGAGAGGTTTAGCATGGCAAAGGTTTGCATTACATTTAAGGCAGTTTGATTGTTGCTAATAATATATCTATTGGCACCGCGCTTTCCGTTTCTAGACTGTATTTCTTTAATGGCTTGTATAGATTTTAATGTTTTTACCAACATCTCGTCTGAAAAAATGCTTGGATCTATATCTCCTTTAATTCTTGATAGAACAGCTACTTGCTTCGTTGCTGATAATGTTAAGTAGTTTTCTGGAAAGGTTGTGTCTTTAGCATCTAATAATTCTTGCACCATATTGGTAAATGCGTTATGATGCACTCTACTGTCTTGCCTAATGTCTAGAGTAGCAAAATGAAAGCCAAAAATAGACACCTTGTGAATTAAATCGTCTAACTCTTCCAAAAACAATGATTTGTGTTCTTCAACAAGAATTACTCGTGCTTTATTTAATTCTTCTAGTAGAATTTTTGAAGAAAAATTCACAACTTTATAACTTTTTGTAATGTGTTTATTCAGTCTTTTTTCTACTCTAATTAAGATTTCTTCTATTCCTTTAAAGGTAAGCCTCCTTCTTAATTTTCTGATGTCTCTGTGGTAGTTTTTAAGAATGGTTTGGCGCAATCTTTCAGCTACTTTAAGGGTAATTTCTGTGGTAACAAATGGGTTTCCATCTCTATCGCCTCCAGGCCAAAAACCAAGATCTATAATTTCATTGTCTAAAACCTCACCATCGTATACATGTTGTTGTACAAAATTGTAAATAGTACTTACAGAATGGTATAAT
>Ga0208947_1000967_pt1 | contig 13424 bp, 10 predicted proteins | sample AOAMet1_04_M0_20_2_FD_188226 | JGI IMG/M metagenome (GOLD analysis project Ga0208947, IMG submission 188226) | Ammonia-oxidizing marine microbial communities from Monterey Bay, California, USA - CAN11_04_M0_20 (SPAdes) | ecosystem: Environmental > Aquatic > Marine > Intertidal zone | place... | reverse complement strand
TATCAATAAGTGTTCGGTCTCTACAGATTAGTCACGAACGCGAACTTTGCCACGACCGGTGACAATAACTTTTGCTTCGAAGCCACAAGATGGCCAGCAGAGGTTGGCAACTTGGCGATCCAAAACGCCTGATTTCCAAGTGATGATCGGTGCTTCTCCGACGCAGCAAACAGGCACCTTAACGCAAGCTTCGTACTCGCAACCGCAGGGGTCTTGTAGGTGGAACAACGTAGGAACTGGTTTGGGCTTGCAGCAACGCTTCCGGCAGCGAGGTTGGCAGCAGGCGTCGGTTGCTACCATTGGCACTGGAACAGCTACGGCATTCTCGAGAATTACGGAAGGGCTCTCAACTGCATCGGCTGGAATTGGAACGCCTGGGTCTTGAGGTGCTGGCGGAATCGCAGCATCCTGTTTTACAATTTTACTTTGAGTAAGTGGAGTCTTCAGAACAGAAATTAACCCGTCATCGGAGTCTTTGTTCGAAGCCAAGAGTGTGATTGTGCTGAATGAAAACGCCAAAAGGGCGATCAAAGAAGCAGTGGTTTTCATCTGATTCTACCTGCGAATGTTGGGTCATTTACTAAGATTCGTGTCGAAGTTCCCGCAGCCGACGATTTCGGAGAAGTTTGACTAATCAAGAACTACCTTCCAGTCTAGCTAATTCCCCATGGTGGTAAATGGCAGGCTAGGTAAAACTCTGGCGAATCAAGTAAAACCCAGATGAGACAACGAAAACCATTGTAAAACTGGTGCGAATTCTATTCCATTGATTGGACAATTGAGTAATTTGATTCCCCGTTTTCCCAATTCGGAGTGGGGAATCCATGCCTAGAGGCTCGAACATTACCCGCATCTTCATGCCCAAGCATTTCCAACTAGCAAATTAGCGACGGCGATCACGAACTTTCGCAATTGGCCCTATTCTAGCTCCGGGGTAGCGTTGAAGCGCGTTTTGCGTTGCCTGTCGGCTGTTCGTTCCCGGCACGACGACTTTCATTGGGCGACCGTAGTTTCCACGAGCGGGGATCAGCGTAACTTCCCACAGGTCATAAAGACCGGCGTTGTATCCCTGCAATTGCAGATTCATTTCAGAAATTTCTCTGATTGACTGTAGGTTTTGGGTGTTTGCCTGTGCCTGGGCTCGTAAGTAAAAGGATTCTTTCTCTTGTTGCTTTTCATTTTCTTTAGCCGACTTGAAGCGTTGCCAGCCGCGTTCCAGAGTCGTGCGATCCGCTGTGGAAAAAAGAAAGAAGGGGAGGCCATAGCGATCGCCGTTTTCGAGTTCAAGCATCACTCCTTCACACTTATGTTCAACCTCGCGGTTGGGTTGTTTCTCAAGCCATTGATTCATCTCTTCGACGTTTTCAAATTTTTGTTTGGCAAAGTGAGCCACAATTTTAGGAATGATTTCTTGGTAGACCGGAGGGAGGTTTTCGATGTCCCGGTCGTTAACATAGGTCTCGCCACGCAAGTATCGTTTTACCTTCAAGTCGCGTTCACCGTACTCGACAACTTTACCATTGATCTTAAGACCACTGTCCAGCTTCCAGGTGTTAAGTTGATCAGGCTCCCCCCCTTTTTGTTCCTCTGCTTCGCTCGATTTCAAAAAGGCGCGGTCGGCGTCCGATAGATCTTTAATGGCAACCGAGACGAGGTCTTTATTTTCTTTTTGGAGGACGACGTGTTCGCTGTCGTAGGCGATCAAATCGGCTTTGAATGTGTAATGGCCATTCGCGTCGGTCCATTCGCGAAGTTCGGTGAATCCAAAGCTTGAAGCCGTGTAGGCAAATGTCAGGACTAAACCAATCAATAACTTGTAAAAACGCATTTGTTCTACCTTTGAGGAATGTTTTTTCTTCCTTCAAATTATTCCCTGAGATGGGGGGCAGGTAAAGGCAGGAACTTAGAAGTTTTCGAAACTCACTAGCGAGCACTGAAATCGATGTGTGGATCCAAACGAGCCGGTACCGATGCGACAGAGGCGGGAAAGGGGTAAGATCGAATTGACTAGCGCATAAATTACTTGAACTTCCAACATCGTCCAATCGTAGAGCACACGTGTCAAATCCAGCAACATTTCGACTTATCAGTTACAACATCCACAAAGGAATTGGAGGGGTGGATCGTCGTTACCGTCCAGAACGAATAATTGAAACTCTCAAACAGTATTCTGCCGATATTATTTTTCTGCAGGAAGTTGACGATCAAGTCCCCCGTTCTCGAATGGATGTTCAAGTCGAGCTTTTCTCAGAGGCGCTGGAAATGAAGCATTCTGCTTACCAGCGGAATGTCCACTTGAAACAGGGGCATTACGGGAACGCAATTTTGAGTCGCTTTCCATTGCTGGATGTCGAGGATGTCGATCTTACGATTCCCTTAAAGAAACGCCGGCAAGGTTTACTTGCCCACTGTCGAATAAAACACGACGGTCAGCAAAGGACAATGTTGCTGGTAAATGTTCATTTGGGTTTAGCAGGATTTGAGCGGAAGATGCAATTGCGAAAATTGTTGGAGCATCCGACCGTTCATCGCGCACATAAAGAGACTCCCACGGTCATTGGCGGAGATTTAAATGACGTGTGGGAAAATCTCGGCAAGCAACTAATGACGCCGGCAGGTTTCTCGATTGCTGCTAAATCAATTCGAACTTTTCCTGCTGCCTTTCCCGCCCGAGCACTCGATAATTTGTTTTATCGGGGGGATTTGACTGTCAAGCATGCCTTTGCCTCAAAGTCCAAGGTCGCGGGCCAGGCTTCTGATCATCGTCCGCTTATTGTTGACTTTGAGCTTGGTGCACCATGAGTTCACCCTTGCGGTTGATTGGGATTCGAGCTGGCAATCTGGCCGAGCGTTGCTTTCGCAGGAATTTCCTGTTTAGCCTGATGCCGAAATTTTAATAAAAAAAGTGCAGCATGCCGTAAACGGACTCGCTGCACTTGTTTTTTAGTTCAGGCCTAACGCGATTGGAGTCGCCCTAGTTTTCTGGCGGTGCTGGAAGGTCAAAGGTAGTTTTGACGTTGGAGAGCTCGTGAATGTAATGGCACAGCAAGCCATAGGTCGATTGAAACTCAGGGTAGCGAGCGAGTTTTACCAATTTTGGGTCATTGCAAACATGCTCAAAATTTGACCTGCATTTGATCAGGGATTCTACCGATGGATGCCCGTTAGCCTGAAAGACCTGTGCTGGTAGGCCGAGATATCGCTGCCAGCTTGGATCGAGTACTCCGTACATTTCAGGAGCAATTTTTGCAAGTTGGTCTCGCAATTGATCAACCTCTTTTTGGGAGTACTGTTGCGCAAGGATCGGTTTTGATTGGTTGTTGGTAGAAGCTTTCAAGGTCGGGATCTGATTGTTATTTGGGTTGGCGACGGTCGCGTTACCCGCGTATTTCATCACTTCAAGACCGAGCTTTTGAGCACTTGCAGGAATAGTCACCGGCCCACCTGGCGTGGCTGATTTGTAATAGGTGGCATTTCTTAAGGAGTCCATTCGAACTACCGATCCATCAAAAGAGACTCCAAGAAATAAGCCCCGGCTTCTCGAGTACGAGAAAATCTGTGCTCCTAGTCGAGTGTCAGTAGCAGCGGTGGCTTGCCTGCCAACCGGGCCAGCCGCAATTCCCGCATCGGCTCCGAGGGTGATCCGCCCCGACAATAGCCCGTTGACGCTCTTTCTAGTTTTAAAAACTAAAACGACATCTGTTGATTGAACCCCAGCCTGCCAGCCAATATTGCCACCGGTTAGGCTGGCGAAGACGGGTGCATGCCATCCACCTTTATCGTCTCGAATCATGATTACACCATTTCCATGTCGTGCACCGACAACGAAACTTGCTTTGACAACGCCGGGGAAAATGGCGACTGCCTGTGCATCGTGCAACATGCTTCGAGGTATTCCCTCAGCCGGAATCGCCATGATCTCATTCAAAACTCCAATTGATTCATTGACGGTTTGCTCCTCTTTGTATTGACCGAATGCAAGAGAGCATTGACTCATTAGAATGCCGATACAGATAGCCTGAGCTAAAATGGTTGTTGGTTTCATGTTGTTGTTCCTTGTCTGGCGAGCCTGTTTAAATCGAATCTCAATTCGATTAACGGCGGGGTCGAGATAGCACCAGCCTATTCGACGTAGCAAAATTAGGTCAAGACGAATCGCACCCGTGTTTTTGTGGGCGATGTCTCACAAGAAGTAGGATTTTTGCATCCAGGCAACGAGCCAAGTAGGAGTCTTCGATTTGAGTTTACTCAAATCGAAGACTCACATTTTTGGCAAATGTACGAGACCAGCGGCAGCGCGCTAGTTTTGGGTTGATTTGGGATCGTCGATCCGCGTCATTGTCCACTGTTGAGTCTGGCCGTTGTCGAAATGGACCAACGCACCGGCTTCATTTTCCGTTAAATTATATAAACCGGTTTCCATGATTGGCCATTGTTTTCCTATTGGTCCCCAAGCAGCTCGTTGACTCTCTTTGTCGACGGTGCCTTCGATTTCGAAGGAGTCTTCAGAGAGGGTGTTTTGGAAAGTGCCTCCAATTAACCCTTCCTTACTAATCGCTAATTGAAGGTAGAGAGTGGCGTTTTCAATGGAGCCCTCGTTTTCAGTAATTGCGAAAACACCCAGTGGCAACCACTCCACATCGTCGGGGTCAACCTTGGGCGCACTTTCAGCAATTGTTTGTGCTTGTTGAGAGTACTCCTCAGGCGTGCCAACCGGATTGCCTTGGTAGTAAACCTGGTCTCCCTCGTAGTAAATGTTAGTGCCGTAATCATAGTAGACCGGTTGTCGATTGATTCCATTGATCCACCAGCTGGTAATCGCCCCGGCAGTGGCGAACGCCCACCAGTTATTGTTGTATCGGTTCCAGTGGTAGCGGTAGTTTGGGTAGCGTCCCCAGTAGCCGGGGTTATAGGCAGGAAGATGGACGGGGCGGGGTGGTCGGTAACCGGGGGGACGGTAGCCAATGGGTCGGTAACCAGGGGGACGGTATCCGGGCGGGCGATTCACAGGTTTGATTTTGGCGGGGTAATGAACCGGTCGAACCGCGTTAGCTGGTGGAACCTTGACCGCCGGTTTTACAGCCGGCTTGATTGCCGGTTTCGGCATTGGTCGCGTTTCCGGGCGAGGTGTTGGGCGAACGGCAGGTTTATTAATTGGGTTAGCAGGTAGCGTCGATGGCCGATCTTTTAGAAAGTTCCCAGCAGCACCCCCTTGAGGACGTTGGGATGGTTTCGTGGTTGGCTTTCGGAAATCCATAAACTGATTGAGTTGCGAAGGCGTAGGTCGAGTATTTTGGGGTCGAGTAGTTTGGGGCCGTGTTTTATTCCCACCGGTGGATGGACGAGGGTTCGTGGGGAATTTTATGTTCGGTTGTTTTTTATTTGAAAGATTGGAGGAGGGGCGGGTGCTAGGTTGTCGACTAGGTTTGATTTTGGGAGTCGGTTTTTTGGGCGTAGGCCGGTGCATCGACGGTGAATGGCTGGTCGACGGGCGTGACATGTTCTTCTTGGACGGCATCGCCCGACTCTTGCTCTTGCTATGTTTCGCTGAGCCTCGTTGAGCTAATGCCTCACTGGCGATCAAACTTAAGCCAAGGAATAAGAAAGTGGCCAACCGTGTTTTAGTTGTGGATAAATTCATCGCTAAAGCTCTTGCGAATAATGGATAGATAAGAAAAGAGATCGTTACTTTCGTCGCGAGCGAATGCTTTCAATATTTGGCATAAGTTGACCGTCGATTACGCGGTTCGTTTTTTTCCAACTGTGTTCGCCATTTTCATGCAGTTGAAAAACACCGCTGAAAGAGCCAGAGCCACCATCGGCGAAACTGGCGACAGACTGAACTGTCCACTGGTTGTCTCCGGGATGCCATGTTCCCTTGACTAGCCCGCCATCTGAATCAAATAGCCAACTGCGGATCAAACCAGCTTTTGCATCCCAGCCGATCATTTGCAGTCCCGAGGCGATCGTTTCATTTGACGGGTCAAACACGGTAAATTTTCGACTGATAAAGTTTTGGTTGACGGTCCATTGGCAGGTGTATTCGACGCGATGCCCCGGAGCGGTTGCTGTCCACTGACCAATTAACCATTCCAATTTCTTGAGTTCGGCGTAACTAGAATTAACTTCCTCAGATTCGGACTCGCTGACGCGGTCAATCAGCCATTGATTCTTTTGCTTTACAAAGACCACGTCATAATCCGATTGAGTGGTTTGTCCGTCTTTTGCAAAAACCGTTACCCTGCCCTGTTCGAGAGCGACATTGGGGGAAATGAATTGGATGGAATCTGTTTCAAGGGAGATGTTAATCGAAGGTGTGTCGGTAAAAAGAATTTCAAACTGTTTACGCATTGCCGCCCGACCAGTCGTCTTGCCGCTTGTTTGGCTGGAATAAACGCCAGTCGCAGACCAATGAGAAATTAAAGTTTCTACGTTCTTTGAGTTGAAAGCAGACTCATAGGAAGAGATCACCTGCTCAATTGATCGCCGGTTTTGTTTGCCGAGCTCTGGTGTCTGGTTCGTTGGTTTATTGGGGGGTGTTTCCTGAGAGCTAACGGAACTGGCCAGTCCCAACGATATAATTCCAGCAAAAACGAATGAAAAATAATGGTGCATGGTTTCCTCTCGCTCAGTTAATTTGCTCGAACTCAAGAACTTCGATCGAGCTCCGATTGGCTAGGCCGAATTGTAGGGCATGTTCAAGTGGACTGGAATGACCTAGTGCTCGTCAGTAACGTTTCCCTGTGAAACGGTTCCCCATAAAAGTGTGGGTTTTGGTTCGGCGGGGAAGGCCAGCAGAATCTACTAGCGGATATTTGAATCGCTAGCAATATCGTTAGCCTTGCATTCTGGCATTTGGAAGCGGTGGGGGTATGGGGTAAATTTCTTAATGCAAGATTGGTTTTCATTCTGTTTCCACAATGAAAATCGAGTCGTGTTCACGGACGAACTCGATGCAAATCAGAAGAGATGTGGGGTACGAAAGTCATTCGAATGATTCGATTAAACTTTAGCCTGCGGGCTACCAGTTGGGCACTTACAGCTTTGTTGGGGTTTAGCACTTGTTGGTGCGCGATTAGCTCCGGGCAGACGCCTGTAGATTTAGTGGTCAAAAATGCTGTTGTCGCCCAACCTGCGGTATCCGATCAGTTTTGGCCAAACCGCGAGGATATTCTAAGGCAACTCGAACGCAATGATTCCGAACTGAGCCGTGCAGAGGTGCAACTGCGGGCGACTGAATTGGGACAAGATACTGATTGGTTAATCGAATCTATCAAGACCCAAATTGCGCAGCGAAATTTTTTAAAAACAGTGTACCAACAACATTTGTCGTTGCTGGATACGATTGCTTCGAGTGATGTTACGAACGACGAGCTTGAAAAAGAGCTCGAAAGTTTCAATGATCGCCAAATTGCCGTCAGTGAAATGCTTTCCTTCGGGGAAGTCGAACGACTTAGAGCAGTATTCGACAACGAGGGTAATCGAATAGCAACGATTGAAGCGGAGATTGATTCGATAAAGGGGATGAAAGAGGGTGCTCGAATACGTTTGGAGGTCTTCGAGCGCACACTTCGGCAGGCCACGGAAGCCAGCGAAGATGAGGTGGAGTCAATCGAGTCAACGAAGCAAAAGCGCAAGCGTGATACGCTTGCGTTGTCGATTGAAATTAGTCGGTCATCCATTGGGAAAATGGTTCTGGAGCTTCAGATTCTTTCTGACCAGTTGCTTGTTCACCGAAGTCGAGTGGAACAGTTGAGTAAGATTTTAGAGGCTTCTCCACAGAAGACAATTATTTCCGAGGCTGATTTGAAACAGCAAGTCGCTCAATTAGCGGGGCGCGAAAAAGAGATTCGCAATGAGTTAGTCATGCTGCAAGAATTGTTGACTAAATTGCAGGTTAAGTTTGACGAAACGCTTGAACACGAAGGGCTAGACTCAAAAGCGCGTCTTCAGGTCTTTTCAATTCATGAAATGCTTCAGGAGAACTACCGGCTACGGGCTTCGTATTTGAATGCTTCCATTTCGGAAATATATGTCCTTCAATATTTATGGCGGGTTCGTTTTGAAATTGCCAATAATCTACTCAACGAGGAATTGGTGGAGGACACCGTTTCTCGGATTGAACAACTCGACGATCGGTTGGCAAATTCGAAGTCTTTGGTTGATTTGCATTTGGATCAGGTGAGAGGGCTTAGTTCTGCGCCCCGGTTAGCATTGGCTGCGGATTCGGAGACCAGGGAATTACTTGCAAGTTGGCGTGCTTTAAGCCGTGTTGCGGTGAGTGATTTTTTTAAAGATGGTAATCAGCGACTATTGCAAATTGAAATTGCGGAACAGTTGTCGCAGCGTGTCGGCGAGGAACTCGAGCGGGAAGGGTTAACGGCGCCTGCAACCTGGAGCTGGAGTTTATTATCGACGACAGCCATGGAATGGTGGAACTTTGAATTTTTCAGTGTTGATGATCGCTCGATTACTGCAGGGAAAATACTGTCTGGATTTCTAATGCTATTTGTCGGCTTGTTTGTTAGTCGTCACACTAGTCATGTTATTGGGCCTCGGTTGTTGCGTCGCTTCGGTGTTCACGAAGGAGGGCTGCCCGCATTTCAGACGATATTCTTTTATCTGCTTTGTGTTGGTTTTTGTTTTCTGACACTTGAATGGCTGAATATACCTTTTACAGTTTTCGCATTTTTGGGGGGAGCGGCCGCGATTGCAATCGGTTTTGGCAGTCAGACGCTACTCAATAATTTTATCTCTGGCTTGATTATTTTAGGAGAACGTCCGGTACGAGTTGGTGACCTGATTGAAATTGACGATGTGCGCGGGAATATTACGCACATTGGAGCGAGGAGCACTAAGTTGCAGACCGGCGAGAACCTCGAGATCATTGTTCCAAATTCAAAGTTTATGGAACAACGACTGATTAATTGGACGTTGTCGAGCAATGAGATTCGAACGGTAATTAACATCGGCGTTGCCTATGGTTCGCCAACTAATAAAGTAATCTCTCTTTTGCAGACAGCGTTAAAAGAGTGCCCCGCGGTCAATTCAACACCCGAGCCAATTGTTCTGTTTTCTGATTTTGGTGCCGACGCGCTGCAGTTCGAGTTGCATTTCTGGGTGCACATGCAGCGTTTGATGGAAGGTAAAAAAGCCGAGAGCGACGTGCGAAGGAAAATCGATGAGGTTTTTCGAGCACATGATATTTGCGTCGCATTCCCTCAGCGAGATATTCATCTCGACGTCAAGGATCCGATTCAGGTTAGCTTGGCCGAGTTTCAATCACCACGGGTTACGGCCTATACGCATCCAGGTACCAGCGGAATTCGCCGAGCGGCTTAGTCGACTGGGTTTGCATGATCGTCGTTCGTTAGTCGTTTCTGACAGGTGAATCGTTGAGATGTGGTTCTAGGGGTGGCCGTTTGGCTGTGGTTCGCATTCGATTAATGGTTTGGAAAATGCGTGGCTTGGTGAGGATTTTCCGAACGAGAATTAGTTTTCCTGGAAAATCTAAAAGCATTAAGCCAACGACGATCGAGAGGATGCCCTGCCCCGGCGTCAGCAGCATGACCGTGCCAACGATCAGAAAGATGGATCCCAATATGTTTCGGCCAATTTTTGAGAGCAAGTGTTTCCAGTTGCTTTGGGGGGATGTAGATGGAGCTGGATTTGAAAGGTAGTCGACAGGCAGTCTCAGCAATACGATAGAAACTCCGAAGGCACTAAAAACAAATGCGATCAAACTAAACGTGACCAACCAAGGCACGAGATTTCCCCAAGGGAAATTTTGAAGCTCTGGAAGGTACTTGTCGAGCATGGAGGTTTGCCGCTGAGCGGGGGTTAAACTTTGGGAGCAAAATTCGTCCGAATCGGAGTCAGGATTTTGATCTTAACTTGTGGGTGGTTTGCGCCAATGTACTGAGGGCGTTTTCCCTTGATCACCCCAGGGAATTATCGCAGACGGGGCGAGCTAAGGAATCTGATTTCGGCCAAACCTTGAATCACAAAGGGCGGTTGTGTGCGTCTTTGTTAAAGAGTGAGGTTGGCTCGATCGCTGTTGCAAGTTTATAACGATCATTGAGAATCGGGTTATTCTTGTAGTCGAGCGTTGGCTTGTAGCAATTGGAGCCGACGAAAGCAGCCTTTAAGCAAGCTTTAACGGTTAAAACGCCAATAATTTCCGACTTTTTCGCTTGAAAACCGCCCCCTTCCGTTTTATGATTGCGCCGTCAAATTTTCCCCGGAACAAGAACAATGAAGAACACAAAAATTCAAATTTTTACACTGCTGGCATTCTGTGTCACCCTCCTTTCGGTGACCTCAGCAAACGCTCAGTTTGATGACGCCGCAAAATGGGTACCAGAGAACGCAAACTGTCTCGTGATGGTGCAGGCTGAGAACATTCTCAACAGTGCAATCGGACGTCGCGAAAATTGGGCGACCGACCGATCGGCTGCCTTCCGCTCAGGTGCGTCTTTCTTTCCACCGACGACGAAGCGAATTCTGATGGGTTCGCAGATTGATTTCGAATTTTTGGATTCGGTCTATCACGTCGGCGTGTTTGAGAAAAAAGGTAGTGAGATCAATCTGGTAGAGGTTTCCAAAAGAGTTAACGGAAACATTGCAACGATTGGCGGTAAGCAGGCTCTTGAGTTGCCTAACAACTCTTACCTCATCAAGGTTGATAACACGACGCTTGTGACGATGACTCCCTCGAATCGCCAGATGACGACACGTTGGTTGGCAAAAACTGCCAACGGAAAAATGAGAGTTTCTCCCTACCTTGCCGAAGCTGTTAAGTTCGCTGACCAAAACGCTCAAGTCATTGTTGCCTTCGATCTTGAAGGCGTGCTTGATCCGGCTGAAGTTGAGAAACGTTTGGTTGAGAGCGGTGCAGTCTTGGAAGTTTCAGCTGCTGCCGTCACAAAGACACTTTCGACTTTGCGTGGTGTAACACTCGGCGTGACCGTTAACGATCGAATTTCCGGCGCGATCAAAATTGATTTTTCATCTGACCCTTCGAACGTCACACCGGTCGCCAAAGCGATCCTGATTGCTGCGTTGAAGAAAAATGGTTTGATGATCGACGATATTGCTTCATGGAATGTTAGTTCAAGTGGTAATCAAATTCGTCTCTCCGGTCCAATGACTTCAGAAGGATTCCGTCAAATTGGTAGTCTCGTGCATCAACCTCTCGAAGATGACATGCACGGCGCCAGTAGCGGCGGCGTTACTTCAAGTGCTGAACCAACGAAGCAAAACATGGCGACGCGAACGAAGCAGTATCTTGGGGACATCGACCATATCCTCGAGATTCAGCGGAAAAAGAAGGAAGAGCAGTTAAACACTTACGCCAAGTGGTTCGATCGTTATGCACGTCAGATTGATGGAATTTCGATTCTCGGTGTAGATCCTCTTGCTATCGATTTTGGAACCTATGTCGGAAATGCTTTCCGAGATATTTCCGGTGACCTCAACACGAGTGATCTTTCCAAGAACGAATCAGTTGCCTCTCAAGGATTTTCTGGTCCAGGCGGTGGTCGCTGGAACTACGGTTACGGTTATGGGTACGGATATGGAACCATCAACGGGCGAAACTACACTCGTGACAGTCGTCGTAATGCGAGTGCACTTGGCACCGAAAAGGGTATGAATCAAAAGAGCGATACACTTCGTCAGATTGATGCCAAAGAAAGCCAAGTTAAGAGAGCGTTGACTGAGAAGTACCAAATTAACTTCTAAGCTCAGTGTGACAAACAGATAGAAACCCCCGGTTGCCATCGGTAACCGGGGGTTTTTTTGTGTCGTCCGTAACGCCTCGCTGAGCTTTCAAAGAACTACTTCAGCGACTTGAACGCGTTCAGAGCACGCTCTCGTCCCGCCTTGTAATCGACAACAAAACTCGGATAGTCGATGCCAAGTGAAGCGATCGCATCGCTCAGTTTGGCGGGGTCGTGTAACGCTTTCGCCGGAACTCGTTTCAGTTCGGGGCACATTTTTCTAATAAATAATCCGTCAGGATCAAAGCGTTTGCTTTGGCTGAAAGGGTTGAAAATTCGAAAGTATGGGACGCTGTCGGTACCGGTCGATGCAGACCACTGCCAACCTCCGTTGTTCGCGGAGAGATCGCCATCAATCAGATGGCTCATGAAGTATTTTTCGCCCCAACGCCAGTCGATGAGCAAATTCTTGGTGAGAAACATTGCGGTCACCATGCGAAGGCGGTTGTGCATCCAACCCGTTTGATTCAGTTGTCTCATTCCCGCGTCTACAATTGGGTACCCAGTCGTGCCGGTTTTCCATGCCTCAAAGTCCGATTGGTCGGTTCTCCATGGAATCTGGTTTGTTTTTGGTTTGAATGGATGGTGCATTGAGACGCGTGGGCAAGCGACCATGACATGATTATAGAAATCTCTCCAAGTTAATTCGGAGATCCAAGTCTTTGCTCCATCGTTTTCACCCCCACTGGACTCGAGGATTTGGTTGGCACGGAAAAAGCACTGTCGGGCTGAAATGGCTCCGATGTTAAGGTAAGGGGAGAGCAGGCTCGTTCCGCGAACCGAAGGGATATCTCGTTCAACGTTGTAAGCGGAGATGCTCTCTGAGAATCTATCGAGTCTTCGTTGAGCTTCGTCTTCACCCGGAGGCCATAAATCTGAGCGAGCATTGGAAAAGTCAAATCCTGTAATCGATTCCGGGACCGGATCGCGGCCAATTGCAATCACAGGTTGCGGCTCGGGGTCAGGAGTTGTCTCTACAGTTTCACGGGCTGTCGAATCCCAAACTCGGCGATAAGGAGTAAAGACGGAGTAAAACTTTCCTTCTTTGGTGGATATTGCTTTGGGCGGTACGATCGTTCGGTCATGGAATCTTCGCAAAGCAATACCGGCCTGTTCGCAGGCCAGTGAGACGTTGTCGTCCCGGTTTGACTCGTTGACTTCGTATTCACGGTTTATATAGACCGTATCGCATCCTGTTTCGGACGCCAGTTTTGAAATGCAGGCGGGTGCTTCTTGAAAGTCATCGCAGATTCTAGTCAGCAGTGGAATGTTTAACTCAGAGAGACGGTCCGATAGAGTGCGAACATTTTCGATTAAAAATTTCACCTTGCAACTTGCGTCGTCGTGTTCTCGCCATTGTTTGGGGGTTATTAGAAATACACCGACCACGCCGTCATCGGCGTGCCGAGCTGCTTCGAACAACGCAGTATTATCGGCGATTCGCAAATCGCGTCGGAACCAAATCAAAGACCTCATACGTCATCCAAACCTTAAAACAAAAACTGCATTATTCCTGCCAAATCCCGCGAACGCTGGGGTTAAGTAACGGTAAATTCACGATTACTTGCTAATTCAGGGCGTTTTCAGTCTGTTGGGAATTAGAGCGAGAGGTTGACTCCGGCAGCATCATGATTGCACCTACTA
>Ga0208947_1000965_pt1 | contig 13434 bp, 10 predicted proteins | sample AOAMet1_04_M0_20_2_FD_188226 | JGI IMG/M metagenome (GOLD analysis project Ga0208947, IMG submission 188226) | Ammonia-oxidizing marine microbial communities from Monterey Bay, California, USA - CAN11_04_M0_20 (SPAdes) | ecosystem: Environmental > Aquatic > Marine > Intertidal zone | place... | reverse complement strand
ACCTGAGCAAGAGCAGTTTCAGGTTGTATTTTTCCCCTCATGGGACGTTGGTATTACTGTCGCCAGAGAACTTATTCAGCAAAGAGTTGCTCTCTCTATGGTACGCCTAAGCAACCCACTTGAAACCACCAGTCTGCTGTATATGGGTGCCGGTGAAGATAGCAGTGGCGTGGTTGCTCTAGAACAGGCGCTCTCTGAAAAAGGCATTGGCTCAGGCAAAGTGATGATGACTTTCGGTGTTACAGGGTCTGTCCGACACTGCGAGACAGCCCACCAACTGGCTCTTGATCACTGTGCTAACCATGGCGGTGTGGCTGACCAATCTGGACTTGGTGATAACTGGGCGCATGGCCGATTTCGAGCGCCCTACTTGCGTGACCCATTGGGTGCCGCAGGTTATGCCGCAGACACAATGGAAACCGCTGTAGACTGGGCTAAAGTACCCACGGCAGCAGAGAACATAGAGCAGGCTATTCGCACCGCTCTGGTCGATGAGGGCGAGCAAGTGCACGCCTATACTCATTTGTCCCATGTTTATGGTCAGGGCTCAAGTATCTACACGACTTATTTATTCCGTTTGGGAGAGAGTTACCAACAAGGTATGGATAGATGGGTCAAACTCAAAAAAGCAGGTGCAGAGCAAATCGTAGCCCATGGTGGCACCATCAGCCATCAACATGGGGTTGGTCGTGATCATAGGCAATATTTGAGCGCTGAAAAAGGCACTTTAGGTATTGCGGCAATTAACAACCTCTGTGAGTTATTTGACCCAAAGGGTCAAATGAATCCCGGTAAACTTCTTCCATACAGCGAGCACTAAAACACCATGAAAGGATTCTCTGACCGCAACCAACTTCTAGCTAAAATGCGCGATGGTCAATGTAATGACTGGGACATTATCATTGTTGGCGGCGGTATCACTGGCGCTGGTGTACTTCGCGAAGCAACAAGGCGTGGTTACAAAGCCCTTCTCTTGGAACAGCAAGATTTCTCTTGGGGAACATCCAGTCGTTCATCAAAAATGGTTCATGGCGGCTTGCGTTACCTCGCCGCTGGCGATCTAAAACTCACTAAAGAGTCAGTGGAAGAGCGCGAAAGACTATTAAATGAAGCACCCGGGTTAGTTGATCGTATCGCCTTCTACTTCACCTTTCGTAAAGGTCTTTTTCCAGGCCGTTTGGCTATGACGGTCATACTGGCAATCTACGACTTTTTGGCAGGCATCAGAGATCATCGCTTTATAAAAACCGCTGAGTTGCTACAACAATTCAAAGGATTAAACGATACCAACCTAAAAGGTGCCAGCTACTATACCGATGCCATGGTAGATGACTCTCGCCTTGTGTTGCGTGTACTGCAAGACAGCATGGCAGATGGGGGTCAGGCTCTTAATTATACTAAAGTTCAAAATTTAATAATTGAAGAAGGCAAGGTCTGTGGTGTTGCTGTTGATGATCCACAAACATCTCAGTCCATCCAGTTGCGAGCCCAGGTGGTGGTCAATGCAACAGGGGCTTGGGCTGACCGGCTGCGCAATACCGTTAATAGTGAAAAACGTATTCGGCCCTTGCGGGGCAGCCATATAATTTTCCCTAAACATATGTACCCAGTATCTGACGTAATGACCTTTTTACACCAAGACGATAAGCGAGGAGTCTATGTTTATCCATGGGAAGGTACAACAGTGCTTGGCACCACTGATCTAGATCATGATGAAGATTTAGATATTGAAGCCAGCATCTCTAGCCAAGAAGTCGACTATTTATTGAGAGGCTTCAACCAACAGTTTCCAAGTAATCAGCTGACAACTGCAGATATTTTATCAACATGGGCCGGTGTTAGGCCTGTTATTGGCAGTGAAGAGTCAAAAGACCCCTCTAAAGAGCGACGCGACCACGCCGTTTGGTCTGACAGCGGACTTATAACCGTGAGCGGGGGTAAACTCACCACATTCAGGTTAATCGCATTAGATGCCCTCACATCAGCGCAAGATATGCTGCCAACGCCTAAAGAATTTAATGATGACCGGATGTTCATCACCCCCAGTATTAGCCCAAATGCCCTGCTACCTGAAAACCCCAACTGGGCACAGCGTCTGTTAGGACGCTATGGTGCTGTAGCCCAAACTCTGTTATCAGAAAGCACAAGCGAGGACTATGCTAGCATCGGTGACACTGATTTTTCTCTGGCAGAGTGTCGTTGGGCGATCAAATATGAAGGGGTACAGCACTTAGACGATTTGTTGTTGCGAAGAACCCGCTTAGGTATGTGCCTTGCCAACGGCGGTGCCGAACTTTACCCAGTTTTAGAGGCACTATTTAAAAGTGAGCGGCAATGGAATAGCGAACAATGGGACTCTGAAGTCAACCGTTACAAAGCCATTTGGCAAAATTACTATAGCTTGCCGCAAACCTCCTAAGAGTAGGTCAATATGGATAATCAACAGTACTTTTTGAGTATCGACAACGGCACCCAAAGTGTCAGAGCCATGGTTTTTGATGCTCAAGGTCAACTCATCGCTAAAAGTAAGATTGACATAGAGCCGTACTTTTCAGACCAACCCGGTTGGGCAGAACAGCACGCAGACTATTTTTGGGATGCCCTATGCAAAGCATGCCAAGCACTTTGGCCGCTATTGCCGATACCCAAAGAATCTATTGCGGCGGTCTCTGTCACTACCCAAAGAGCAACTGCTATAGCCATGGGTGCAGACAACCAACCATTGCGCCCAGCCATTAGTTGGCTAGACCAAAGACAAGTAGAAACCAAGCCAGCACTGGGTGCACTAGAATCGGCTCTATTTACCCTAGTCGGAGCAAAACCATTAGCAGACCTAATGCACAAACAGGCCGAAGCTAACTGGATAGCGCAAAACGAGCCTAACATTTGGGACAAAGTGCACAAATTTGTACTGCTCTCCGGCTATCACAACTACAAGCTAACTGGCGAATACAAAGATGCCATAGCCAGTACCGTTGGTTTTTTGCCCTTTGACTACAAAACCCAACAATGGGCAGACAAAAAAGACTGGAAATGGCGCGCCATGCCAATAACCCAAGAGATGTTGCCCGAGGTTTTACCCGCCGGCGCCGAACTGGGCAGAATAACCCTACAAGCAGCAACAGAAACCGGCATACCCAAAGGGTTACCTCTGATTGCCAGTGGATCTGACAAAGCCTGCGAGGTGCTAGGAACGGGCTGCATTGACAGCCAGACAGGCAGTTTAAGCTATGGTAGTTTAGCTACCCTCAATATTGCCTCTGATAAATATATTGAAGCTATTCCTTTCTATCCTGCCTACCCCGGCGTGATTCCAAAAACTTTTAACATTGAGATGATGGTCCAGCGAGGTTATTGGATGGTCAGTTGGTTTAAAAAAGAATTCGGCCTACACGAAGAGCGAGTAGCTGCTGATCAACAGGTTTCGCCAGAATCACTATTCGATGAATTACTTGCCAAAGTACCAGCGGGTAGCCAAGGTCTTATGTTACAGCCCTACTGGTCTCCCTCAAATGGCGATGGGCCAGAAACTCGAGGAGCTGTGATTGGGTTCAACGAAGAGCATACCCGAGCACATCTCTACCGCGCCATGATCGAAGGACTCACTTATGCCCTCCGAGAAGCAAAAGAATTACTCGAAAAGCGCAGCAAAACGAAGATCACAAGATTGGTCGTTTCCGGAGGAGGATCACAAAGCGATCAGATCATGCAAATTACCGCTGATATTTTCGGCATGACAGTCTTTCGACCTCACACTTTTGAAACTTCTTCTTTGGGCGCGGCTATCGCGGGCGCCGTCGGCGTGGGCATATACCCAGATTTCGTTACTGCCGTTGAACAAATGACCCATGACGGAGAAAGCTTTGCACCCATAGAAGCCAACAGTGTGCTTTATAACAGCCTGTATCAAAAAGTATACAAAAAGATGTATGGTCAACTTAAGCCCAGCTATGAGGCTATACGCTCAATCACTGGACGATAACCTGTGTAGTTGGTCATTGAGGTCGCCTTTTTTTGATCCAGCCGCGTACTTTTTGATGCCTAAACCCCATGAGCATCACATAGAGTGCAAAGTATATCAGGGGCTCAATAATCTCAGATTTAACTGACCAGTAAAAGTGAACCACCCCTAGCAAGACGATGAGATAGTTAAAATTGTGCAGTTTCTGCCAGTTTTTCTTCATTTTGCGGCGTATTTTAGCCATGGAGGTAACTGCCAAAGCGGTTAAAAACAAAAAGGCTGTCATACCCACGGTGATGTAAGGGCGCTCAAATATTTCGTCTATGAATAACTGCAGGTCAAACTGCACTTCAAAAGACAAAAAGTTGAGTATGTGGCACAAAGCATAGACAAAAGCGTAGAGCCCAATCATGCGTCGAAAGTGTATTAAAGCGCCAATTTTAAAAAATTTAGCGGCCGGCGATATTGATAAACTCAGCAGCAATAAATTAATCGCGCCAATACCTGTGAAGTGTATAACGGCCTCAACAGGGTCAGCCCCAAGACGATCGTTAATGGCCTGATAGTACAAATTTACTATAGGGTAAAGGGCTGCAAGGTGCACCAGCGCTTTAAGATAGGGAATAGCCTTTTGAGAGACAGTAATCGCCATAAGGTCAGTTGGGTTAGTAAAGCTTCCTAAGGTTCATTCCTTTATAGAGCCCAGCAACCTGATCGCCATAACCATTAAAGGGCAATGTGGCAATACGGTTCTGAGCAAAAATACCGCCTGTTGTAATGCGTCGCTCGCTGGCCTGGCTCCAACGAGGATGGTCTACCTCGGGGTTTACGTTGGCATAAAAGCCATATTCATTAGCCGCTAAAATATTCCAGGTTGTTGATGGCTGTTTTTCAACAAACTTAATACCCACTATAGACTTGATGCTTTTAAACCCGTATTTCCAGGGCACCACTAGACGAATGGGCGCACCGTTTTGTGGTGGTAGGGTTTTACCGTAAAGGCCAACACTCATTAACGCTAGAGGGTTCATTGCCTCGTCTATTCTTAGACCTTCTAGGTACGGGTAGTCTATGCCACCCCCCAGTCGACGATTTCTCTGGCCCGGCATCTGCTTTGGGTCGTAGAGAGTTTCAAACGCCAAGTATTTGGCTTTGGAGGTAGGCTTGGCCCTTTTAACTAAGTCAGCTAATGAGAAGCCAATCCACGGCACCACCATTGACCACGCCTCAACACAGCGCAGCCGGTAAATGCGTTCTTCTAGATCAAAAGATGAGTAAAGATCGTCATAATCTAGAGTAAAAGGCTTTTCCACCTCACCAGAAATTTTTAGTTGCCAGGGGTCTACTTTAAATCCCTGACCCAACTCTGCGGGCTGGTTCTTTTGAGCACCAAACTCGTAAAAGTTGTTATGAGTGATAGTCTTTTCCTCAGGGGTTAGCTCTTCGGCAAAAGGTTTATCAGGGGTAAACTCAAGGTTGGTCTGTTTGAATAGTGCTGGCGGTGTGTCGTCGCCAAAAAGATCAAACACGCTCGCTGCAGCACTGGTGCTAAGTAGGGTTCCGGCACCTAAAAACCCCATGTTCTTGACAATTTCTCGACGATTTAGATAAATTTTCTCATCTGTTACGTCAGATTCTTTCGAGTCACTGCGATTGGTGCGCTTTATTAACATAATCATTTCCCAATTTTCGATAGAGCCAATAGTAATGTGAATTGACTATTGGCATCGATAAATAGTTTTAAAGTGTGAAATAGTTACGTTAGAAGTCCCTGTTTGGTGCAATGCTCTAAAGTGGCATCTAATGCTTTGGATAATTTGCCGACCATTTCATCAATCTGTTGCTCGGTGATAATTAACGGTGGGCAGATGCCTAAACTAGAACCTGCCACTGCACGAATCAACAAACCATTATCTTGAGCCATCTTCTGCGCGTAGCCACCCACTGCTCCACCTACAAAGGCTTCTCCTGTTTCTTTGTTGGCCACTAATTCAAGAGCACCGAGCAAACCACTGCCACGTACCTCACCCACCAAGGGATGATCAGCAAAACTAGCCAGACGCTGTTGCAAGTAAGCACCTGTTTTGGCAGCCTTTTCAAAAATTTGATCGCGCTGGTAAATCTCTAATACTTTTAACGCCACCGCACAGGCTACTGGATGCCCTGAGTAGGTATAACCATGTCCGAAAGCACCCGCATTGGCTGTTTGATCGATCATGGCATCGTACATGTCGCGGCGTATGGCAGATGCACTAATAGGCATATAAGCAGAGGACAATTGCTTAGCAAAAGTCATCATATCTGGAGATTCAATGCCCATGGTGTTGCAACCAAAGTCACTGCCGGTGCGGCCAAAGCCAGTGATCACCTCATCTGCCCAAAACATGATGTCATAGCGATTAAGCACCACTTGAACTTTTTGGTAATAACCCGCGGGCGGCACAATAACGCCACTGGCACCGGTAATGGGCTCAGCAATAAAAGCGGCGATAGTTTCAGGCCCCTCTGCCACAATCATGGCTTCAAGATTACCCACAATGCGATCGACGAACTCATCTTCGGTTTCTTCACCTTGCTTGCCACGATAATAATGGGGATGGTCAGTGCGCAAAATACCAAGAGCATCTACCGGCAGGTCGAAGTGATTTTGTGTCACTGGCAGGCCGGTTAAAGAGGCTGCTGCAACAGTGACGCCGTGGTAGGAGCGCTCGCGGGATATAATTTTTCGTCGCTCAGGTTTACCTATGGCTTCATGGTAATAACGCAATAATTTAATGTGGGTGTCGTTGGCATCACTGCCAGAGTTACCAAAAGAGATGACCGAATCAGCCATAGGAATCATTTCAGCGAGCTTGTCGGCCAAATCAATCGCAACCTGGTGGGTCTTACCTCCAAACATATGGCTAAAGGTTAACTTGCTCATCTGCTCAGTAGCTGTGGCTATAACCTCTTGGTTGCCATAACCCAGCGCTGTGCACCAAAGACCTGCAAGGCCTTCAAGGTATTTATTGCCGTGGTTATCCCAAACATAGCAACCTTCGCCGCGCTCTACGGTAACCTGCTCAATGGCCTTGAAGTTAGTTGTGGGGTAAATAAGGTGCGTCATGATTGTTTCCCGTTGTTTTTTTATTATTGGTCAATACCGCCAATACACATGTATTTTATATCTAGATAATCGTCCATGCCGTACTTTGATCCTTCACGGCCACCGCCGGACTCTTTGACACCACCAAAGGGTGCCATTTCGTTAGAAATAATACCTTCGTTAATACCGACGATTCCGTATTCAAGCTTTTCAGCTACTCGATAAACACGGCCGATATCTCTGGAATAAAAATAAGCCGCTAAACCAAACTCGGTGTCGTTTGCCATCTCAATGGCCTGCTCTTCTGTGTCAAAACTAAATATCGGCGCCACTGGGCCAAAAATTTCTTCAGTGAATACACGCATGTCTCTGGATACATTGGTCAAGATAGTAGGCTCGACAAAACATTCACCTAGTGCGCTCATTCCGCCACCGGCTTGTACCACCGCTCCCTTAGTCACAGCATCATCAATAAACTCACAGACACTTACTGCCGCTTTTTGGTCAATTAATGGCCCAACCACTACTCCATCTTCTGCACCATTGCCCATAGCCAAGTCTTTAACCGCCGCTGTAAACTTGGTGGTAAATTCTTCTGCGATAGACGATTGCACTAATATTCGGTTGGAGCAAACACAGGTTTGACCGGCGTTACGGTACTTAGAAATCATGGCGCCAGTTACTGCGGAGTCAATGTCCGCGTCATCAAAGACAATAAAGGGTGCGTTTCCCCCTAGCTCCATAGACGTGCGTTTAACAGTTGCAGCACACTCTGCCATTAATTGCTTGCCCACTGGGGTTGACCCTGTAAAGGTCACCTTACGAACCAACGGGTTGCTGGTGATCTCAGCACCAATCTCTGCGGTGCGTCCAGTGAGAATATTCATCAGCCCTGGTGGAAACCCTGCACGCTCAGCCAGCACCATCAGCGCTAAAGCCGACAAGGGTGTGGCATTGGCGGGCTTAACCACAACAGAGCAACCCGCGGCGATTGCAGGAGCTATTTTTCGCGTGAGCATGGCATTGGGGAAATTCCATGGTGTAATACAGGCCACAACTCCTACCGGCTGTTTAATAACCATGACTCGCTTGTCATTGGATGGCTGCGGAATAGTATCGCCATAGACACGCTTGGACTCTTCACCAAACCATTCAATATAATTGGCTCCATAGGCAATTTCGCCTCGAGCTTCAGCTAGAGGCTTGCCCTGCTCAGCAGTTAGAATCTGAGCAAGATCTTCTTGGTTTTCCATAATCAGCGTAAACCACCGGCGCAATAGTGCCGCTCGCTCTTTGGCTGTGGTTTCTGACCATGATTTTTGCGCAACAGCTGCTGCTTCGATCATTCGTCGAGTTTCAGCAGTACCACATTTGACTACCGATGAAATCACTTCACCCGTTGCTGGATTAGTCACATCAAGGGTCTCGCCGTTATCAGCATCTACCCAAACTCCATTGATATGAGCTTGGTGAGTGATTAAGCCGTTATCTTTTAAATTTAGTGTCATTAGTTTTTCCGGTATCTGTCAGTATTAGTCACACGTATCTATCTAGGGTGCCTTTGCACACGGCAGTAGCATAGCTGAATATTAGCTAAAATAAATTAACTTTCATGGCCTTTGCAATACCCCCGCTTAGGTATAGGGTTGCTAGCGTGGCAAAGCATCTAATCTAAGACCTCTGTACTAGCGCAATACCAATGGATTTAGAGATTTGGCCCATAATGTTTTAAGATGTCCGGATACAGCAATATAGGCTCAAAAGCCGGGCCGAGGGAGAACAATCATGAGCAATAAAAAGACTAACCAGCCCCTAGGTGGGAATGAGATGCCCCGTTTTGCGGGTATAGCATCCATGTTTCGACTGCCGGTACAAGCAAATGCTGAAAACCTAGATATTGCACTGCTCGGAATTCCACTGGATATAGGTACCAGTAACCGCGGCGGCACTCGCTTTGGCCCCCGCGAAATTCGTTGTGAATCGGTGATGGTTAGACCTTACGGCATGTATACGAAAGCTGCGCCTTTTGATTCCTTTCAGGTCGCTGATGTGGGGGATGTGCCTTTAAATGCCTTTAATCTGCTCAAATCTATCGACATCATTGAAAAGTTTGCTGACGATGTCATTAGCCATGGCGCTAAACCGGTTTCTTTTGGTGGAGACCACACAATGACCTTGCCTCTGTTGCGCTCAATTGCAAAAAAACATGGCCCTGTGGCTCTTATTCATGTTGATGCTCATGCTGACACTAACGATATGATGTTTGGGGAAAAAGTAGCCCATGGCACTGTATTCAGACGAGCTATTGAAGAAGGATTAGTGGATTGCAATAAAATGTTCCAGATCGGTCTCAGAACTACAGGCTACTCAGCAGAGGACTTTGACTGGGCGAGTAACCAAGGCGTTCGAGTGATTCAAGCTGAAGAGTGCTGGTACAAATCTCTTGCCCCACTTATGGATGAGATTAGAGCAACCATTGGTCCTGATACTCCCGCTTATCTTTCTTTTGATATCGACGGTTTAGACCCCTCAGTGGCTCCGGGAACTGGGACTCCAGAACCCGGTGGGTTAACAAGTACCCAAGGCATTGAGATTGTGCGGGGCTGCTGGGGGCTTAATATGGTTGGCGCGGATCTAGTGGAGGTTTCACCCCCCTACGATACAACAGGGAACACCGCCCTGCTGGCAGCCAACTTGGTGTTCGAAATGTTGTGCACCTTTCCAGGTTGCAAGCGCACCTAGTACCATCTGAGGCTATCGTAGTCACTTTAAACCCTGTAATCTGAGTAGGAAAAATGCAAGCGCCCACCCTTTTAACAGGCCACTATTGAATTAGTTTAAATAAATGCAAATCCCCGACTCCATCAGTTATCGATATCTTTTGCAAAAAGCATGGCCGATCATTTTGGCTAATGCGTCAGTCCCATTATTGGGGCTTGTAGATACGGCTGTCATCGGCAATGTCGGCAATGTCGAAGACCTCGGTGCTATCGCTTTTGGCGCGTTGATTTTTTCTTTTGTCTATTGGAGCTTTGGCTTTTTAAGAATGGGCACTACGGGTTTTGCTGCCCAAGCTTCCGGCGCTGGAGATGAGCAAGAAGTTAGAGCAGTACTCGGCAGAGCCCTACTGATTGCAGTCTGTCTTGGTGTGGCTTTAATTATGATCCAATGGCCCATCGAGTTGGCTGCATTTTCTCTGCTAGATGGAAGCGCCCAAGTTGAGACTGTTGCCAAAGAATATTTTAATATCCGCATCTGGGGTGCCCCCGCCACACTGGCTACCTTTGCCTTGATGGGACTTTTAATTGGCTTGGGTAAGAGCAGGACCCTGTTAGTGGTTCAACTGTTTTTGAATGGCCTAAATATTCTATTAGATATCTGGTTCGCCGGCATCTTGGGCTGGGGCGCCAGTGGCATAGCCTTAGGTACTGTTATCGCCGAATGGACAACCGTAGTGTTCGCCGGATCATCGGTGTTCAACACTTTGAATGAGCGCAAGGGTTTGAGCGATGAATTCTGGCCAAAGGCAAAAATTATGGACTGGTCTGCGCTGCTAAAAACTGCATCTTCAAATATAGACATTATGCTGCGAACGCTGATTTTGGTGTTTTCCTTCGCTTTCTTTGTTAACCAGAGTGCGAAGTTTGGCGACACTCTACTAGCTAGTAACCATATATTACTGCAATTAATCGCATTCTCAGCGTTCTTCCTTGATGGGTATGCTTTTGTAGTGGAAGCTCTAGTGGGCAATGCCATCGGCGCAAAGCGCAGAGATATTTTTGACCTTGCCGTTCGACGATCAACTATTTTGGCCCTAATCACTGCCATCCTGTTGGCACTGGTGATTATGATGCTGGGTGATATGGCTGTGATGTTACTAACTGATATAAGTGCAGTACGTCTTACCGCCAATCCATTACTCCCTTTGGCTGCACTCTATGTTTTGCTCTCTTTTGCAGCCTTTCAATTAGATGGCATTTTCATCGGTGCTTCCTTTACGCGGCAAATGCGAAATGCCGCTGTGCTGTCTATCGCAGTTTATCTTATCGCTTGGTGGGCGCTAACAGATCAATTTGGCGTTCAAGGTCTTTGGGGTGCAATGATTATTTATATTGTAGCTCGAGCTATGGCTTTGCTACTGTTTTATCCGTTACTGCGTCGTTCAGTTGGCGTTTAATACTTTCGGACGTTAGTATTAAGTTGTTCAATGACCGACAACTTAGAAAGTCTTATGTGTAGCTACTGGAGATAAGCAGTTCATGAAAGAGCCCTCCCTTTACTTTACTAATAACGGTCTACACACCCATCTACTTTTACCTAGTGCTGAGGTGAATGCTCGTGTATCTGCCTTGGGAGCCTATTTTCCTGATGCTACTTGGCTACAGATAGGCTGGGGGGACTATGCATACTACGGCAATTCTAAACAGACAAAATGGATGGGGGTAAAAGCGCTTTTCTCACCCACAGCCGCTGTTATGGGGATACTGGGTGTCAATGAAGTGCCTGATGACATACCAAAAAAAAGAAAGCTCTATGAAATTCATTTAGACATTATGCAGAGGAACGCTATATTGGACTTTGTCTGCGAGTACCTAAAACTTGATGTCGCTGACCAGACGACAGAGGTGCGGGTTAAGGATAATGGCGAGGTTTTTTTTGAGGCTCATGGCACTTACACCATTTTTAATACCTGCAATCATTGGACTGCAAGGGCACTACATGTCGCTGGTTTAAGGATGAATCCCCGCTGGTCATTCTCGCCGAATTATGTCGAGCATTGGGTTAAGCACAATCACTGTAAAACTGTGGCACGATAAGTTACGACCCTTTTTAGGGTAATTCCCCTAAGGAATTATGAACTACAAATCTGCCGCTCGTATTTTCCGTAATCCCGCCCAGGTTAACTGGTAAATGGGCGCACCCATCTCATCCATTATCCCACTGATGTCGTCAAACAGCCGACGATAATGGAAGAAGGGTACGCTAGGGAAAAGATGGTGAATAGAATGATAGTTCTGGTAACCCCAAAACAAGGTAACAACTTTTGAGAGAGGACCTTTGATGACAATGGTTGAAGTATCACGGTATCGTCCGGTCTCTGTATGAGGGCGGTGGACGATATAGGCAAATAGATATACCAATACATAGATGCCAAGAAAACCTGACACCAAAAAAAGCACTACAAGTCGCCACCAGGCTGATGTTAGCTCTGGATTATCAGTACTGAAAAGAACTACAAATGGTAGAACACGGAGTCCAATACCTAAAAATATTTCGAGTATTAGCATGGCATTCCTGCTAGCCGGTGCCTTTTGCCAGTGATTGCTCATATAAAAACGATATTGGGTGACTACTCCATCCCAAACCGAACGAAATATCTCTCTTGGTGAACCAACGATGCCTGCTGAATACTGGTCCGGGTCACGATCACCATGATTTGTATTAGCATGATGACTTAAGTGCTCCGGGCGATGTACGGTCAGAGGGGTGAGTAAAATAGTACCAGAAAGGTATCCTAATCCATCGTTCAACCACTGAAGAGATTTGTTTTTACCTCTAATTGATCCATGAACTGACTCGTGCAAAACGGTGTAAGCAGCATAGGTAAGCACTACCATTATAGGGATGGCAAACCATAAGCTAAAATTAACAAATGCTACTAAGTAAGGAATTACCCAGTAAGCTGAGAAGACCACAAGACCCAGCAACATCGTTGGCCAAGCTACCCGCCCAGTTAACTGTTTTGCCTGGTCTCTAGCTGTTCTGTTTAAGCTTGTTGGGTCGGTCATTAAAAAGCCCCCGTTACTGCTGTTGTTTTTATTATCGCGAGTCTTGAACCCTTTGTTGCAGTATAGTTCACATTTTTGGCTAAGGCAGACTCTAATACGGTCATAGAAGGACTCTTTATTGGTCTAAGTAGGGTGCTTTATCGGTCAATTTTCCAATCTATTTCTACGAGAAAATCACCCTCCGTAGTGTTGCTAACACCATTAGGGTATAAGGGTTAAATAATCATGGGCGTTAACCTGTTGTTTACCCGTTAGCTTATTACTACTAGGAAATTTACCTCATGAGTGACAATAAGTTCTCATCACATGATCAGACCTATTTTGATCAATTTGATACTGAGCTGATTAATCAGCAAGACAAAGATCATTTTTTGCACCCTTTCCAAGTGTTTGATGCATTCACAGAGGAAGGCGCGCTACCCATTGCTGCCGCCCATGAGGCCTATATTTATGATAGTGATGGTAATCGATATTTAGATGCTGTTGGTGGGCTGTGGTGCACCAACATCGGCCTTGGAAGAGAAGAGATGGCAGAGGCTATTGCCGATCAAGTGCGTAACATGGCCTATGCTAGCCCATTTGTAGACATGACTAATGTT